>Ga0055584_100001380_pt1 | contig 23969 bp, 23 predicted proteins | sample OSDHelmetaG_FD_58716 | JGI IMG/M metagenome (GOLD analysis project Ga0055584, IMG submission 58716) | Pelagic marine sediment microbial communities from the LTER site Helgoland, North Sea, for post-phytoplankton bloom and carbon turnover... | ecosystem: Environmental > Aquatic > Marine >...
TCCTGAACATAACCCTATATGTAGCGGTTTTTCAGGTATTGGAAGACTGCCCTGAGGCCCAGCGCTTCGCCGCCGATCGGGCGACCGGGCCGGGCTGTCTGGTTCCAGCCGAAGGTATCGATATGCACCCAGTCGTTCTCCGGTTTGATGAAATGCTCCAGGAAAAGGGCTGCGGTGATACAACCGCCATACGGTGTCTTACCCATATTATTCAAATCGGCAATCTGGCTTTTCAGCAGTTCCTTGTAGGGTTGGTAAAGAGGCAATACCCAGAGCGGGTCCTCCTCGTGTTCACCCACCGCCATGATCTCGTTCGCAATGGAGATATCATTACTGAACACCGGGGGCAAATCAGTGCCAAGTGCAATTCGCGCGGCACCGGTCAGGGTGGCAAAATCTATGACAAGATCAGGCTCATACTCTGCAGCATAGGTTAACGCGTCCGCCAGCACGATCCTTCCTTCAGCATCGGTATTACCAATTTCGACACTCAGACCCTTACGTGTGGAAATTACATCCCCCGGGCGATATGCGTTACCGGAAACCGAGTTTTCCACCGCCGGGATCAATACCAACAGACGTACAGGCAATTGAGCCTGCATGATTAACCGCGCCAGTGCCAGCACGTGTGCCGCGCCGCCCATATCCTTTTTCATCAATGCCATCCCGGCACCGGGTTTCAGGTTCAAACCACCGGTATCAAAACACACACCTTTACCGCAAAGCGCCACTAACGGCCGCTCGCTATCACCCCATTCCATTTTGAGCAAACGGGGTTCACGGTCCGAAGCCCGCCCGACGGCATGAATGGCAGGAAAGTTCTCATTCAGCAAACCAACGCCTTGAACCACCGACATTTTTGCATCAAATTCATCTGCCTGCACCTGCATGGCATCTGCCAACTGTCCGGGCCCCAGGTCTTCCGTCGGTGTGTTAATTAAATCCCGGACAAGTGATTGTGCCGACAATAACTGCCGGGCACCGGCGGCTATATCTTCCTCAAGCACCAGTGATGGCATTTCATGTTGTGGTTTGAGATACAAGCTGAACTGGTAGCACGCAAGACCCCAGCCGAGACTGGCCTGCAGGCGTTGTGACGGACTCCAGTCTGCCACCAGCCGGTAATTACCAGCTATCAGCTTTGCCGGTAGCGGTGCAAGCTGGTACAACCAGCCCTGCTCTGCCATGCCAAAAGCATAACCATGCAATTCACCATTGCTATCGGGCAGACTGCATAGCTCGCCTGCTTTTGCACGGAAACCCATCGCCTTGAGCCACTTCTGCTGAACTCCGGGTAGATTTGCCATCCATTGTTCATAGTTCGCCGTACTCACTGCGTACAGTGGGATACCGTCTTTTTGATCTGTAAAACTCATCATGTATGCCTTGCTTTGGAGTTACACCAGTTTATGCCAAACAGGTATATCCGGAAAGTACCAAGTATCCCTGGCAATACCGGAAACACGAATGTTCAGACCGTATCAGTCAATACGGACGACATAGGCCCTGCCTCTCCTGAAAACCTGCAGCAGCAAGGTGCCGCGTGGCTTGTCAACCAGCTTTTCAAAGTCTGCAAGATTATGAACCTGTTCGCGGTTGGCACCGATGATAACATCACCCACCGACAGCCCCTTGCGAGCAAGACGACTACCCTCATCAAGCTCTTCGATCAAAACACCGGAGAGGTTTTGCCGTCTGTGCCTTTCAGTCAATTCCGTAAAACGCGCACCTTCAAGCCGGTAGTCCAGGTCGTCCCCGTCTAAAACAGGCACGGGCTGGATGACCAACTTGGTATCCCGTCTCTTATCATTTCTCAGATACTCAACTTTCAATGATTCACCAATGGCCAGGCGGCCCACAGCGTTACGAAAATCCTGTTTACTATTGATTTCACGTTTTGCCAGGTCTGTAATCACATCCCCCGGCTGCAAACCCGCATCATCGGCGGCTGATCCGGCAACAATCTCCGCCACCAGCACACCCCGGCCCGGCTCAACCGAAAATGCACCCGCCAGTTCAGGGGTCAGATCCTGGACGACCAGGCCCAGAGTTCCGCGGCGTACTTCACCAAACTCGGTCAACTGATCCATCACGTAACGGGCCATGCTGGCCGGGATGGCAAAGCCGATACCGACATTGCCACCGCTGGGTGTGAATATGGCGCTGTTGATACCCACCAGTTCACCACGCAGATTAACCAATGCACCACCGGAGTTTCCCGGGTTGATGGAGGCGTCGGTCTGTATAAAATTCTGGTATTCAAGACCTCTCAAACCCGTTCGTCCCAGTGCGCTTACAATCCCGGATGTCACTGTCTGGCCAAGCCCGAAGGGATTTCCGACAGCTACCACGAAGTCCCCAACCTCTAACTCGTCAGAGTTTGCCAATTGCAGCGCGGTCAGGTTTTCCGCTGGAATCTGAATCACCGCCAGGTCCGTATCGGGGTCTGTGCCTATTAATTTCGCCTCGAGACTCCGGCCGTCCTTGAGACCGACAGAAATCTCATCTGCACGCGCAATGACATGATTGTTGGTCAGCACATAGCCTTTTTTGGCGTCGACAATGACACCCGAACCCAGGCTTTGAGAAACCCGCTCACGCGGTGTGTCAGGTACATTGAAAAAACGCCTGAAAAATGGATCTTCCAACAAGGGGCTACGCACGCGTGTACGCGTCAGGGTATTAACATTGACCACCGAAGGCGTGACCCGCTTGAGAACCGGCGCCAGCGATGGCAGCGCCTCCCCGTCTACGGCCACCGGTAAAGCAGCCAAAGCCGGACCTGGCAATGTCATCACTGCCAGTAAGAGAAAGATGCCGCGTAATACCAATTTCACACTTAACTCCTGATTCAAACGATGCGCTTGTGACAACAATAACAGGCTGGTGGTTCGCAAATCACAAGCCCGGATCAAACAAGCCAATGCAAACCTGCCTAAATTTTCGCTTGCGATTGCTTTCAAAACAATATAAAACACAACCTACGGCTATGGTGTATGAAACAACACTATATCTTGTGCCACCGGCTATTTGCGACTGAATCGAAAAAAGAGGTCATGGATTTACAGCAACGGGTTCTACGCACAGATGTATCCGGAATGCCATTGGAATGGGTCGGATACCAGGAAGCAGTCAAGCTCATCACGCTTGACCAGGTCTCTTACTCTCTCGGAAAAGCGCTCTACGAGATTCATGGCGGCATCAATGCCATCAGCGGACTTCAAAGCGTGGTCAGCGTGGATGCCATCATCGCCACGGTTGGACATCACCCCCACAAACACCTGTTTTCATCAGGTTATGTGCCCCCGCTCAGCAATCAGTCCCTGTTCCGCCGCGATCAGAATCTGTGCCTGTACTGTGGACTGCAGTTTCCTAACTCCCTGCTTTCCAGGGATCACGTCCACCCCTTGACCCAGGGCGGCCAGGATCGTTGGGTCAATGTCGTCACCGCCTGTAAGCGCTGCAACAATCACAAGGCTGGCAGGACGCCTGAACAAGCGGGCATGCAACTGCTTGCGATCCCGTTTTGCCCAACCCATGCGGAGTATATCTATTTGCAGGGACGCCAGATCCTGAATGATCAGATGGATTTCTTGCTGGCACATTTTCCACGCAACAGTGTTTTACGAAAACGCGTGGAGAAAGGCGAATCATTGCTGGTGTAAAGCCTCTTTCATTTGTTTGAGTTAAGATAGGCGGCTTATGAGCCTGCAACCCGTTTACCTCGTTGACGCCAGCATCTATATATTTCGTTCCTGGTTTTCAATTTCAGATGACTTCGTCAACTCGGCGGGGGAACCCACCAATGCTGTCTACGGGTTTACCGGTTTTCTGTGCAACCTGCTTGAGCAGACCAGTGCTGAACATATCGGCGTTGCTTTCGACGAGTCACTCAGCAAAAGCTATCGCAATGAAATCTATCCCGAGTACAAGGCTAACCGCGATCCCGCACCCGAGGAGCTAAAGCGTCAGTTCGGTTGGGCCAGGGATGTGGCCGAATCCATGGGCTTGAGTTGCTTTGCCGACCAGCGCTATGAAGCCGATGATCTGATCGGCACGCTGGCATCTCACTGGCGTGACCGGGGACATCCGGTTTGCATCATTACCAGTGACAAGGACCTCGCCCAGTTGATTGATACAAATGACACCTGGTGGGATTTCTCACGCAACCAGAAGCTCAATCGCGCAAGAATCAAGGATAAATTCGGTGTCTTTCCCGAGCAGATTGCCGACTATCTTGCATTGACCGGAGATGCGGTTGACAACATACCCGGCGTACCGGGCATAGGTCCAAAATCAGCCGCTTCGCTATTAAGTCACTTCGACGACCTGGATGCGATCTGGGAACGTATTGAAGAAGTTCAGCATCTGAGCATTCGCGGGGCAAAGTCTCTGCAGAAAAAGCTCGGTGAACACAGGGGCGCCGCAGAATTGGCACGACGCCTTACGATCATTGAAACCCAGGTGCCCTCAGCACTTGAAAACCCGGGCGTTACCCGAAAAGAACTGGATGAAGCCCGCCTTAACCGTTTATTTGATGAAATGGCGTTCGGCGGAATGCTTCGTCGTCGTTGTTTGCTGACCGGTTAGTTATTCGAGCCTTCTGCCGATTTCTTGTTTTGTTCTACCGCTTTTTGCATAAACTTATTGATATCCGGTTCAGTCAGATCTTCGCTGGATTCCAGTGCTGTGCGTAAAACCGTAACGGCCTTATGGGACCCTGCATTGACCGATGACTGGCTGTTGGCAAAAAAGTACAAGTGCTCACCCTGCAATGTTCCAAAACTGGGGAAATCAAACTCCGGCTGTGATACTGCCGTTGGCCTCACTTTTAAGACCTGGATACCCTCCGGGCTCAGTTGAAGTCGCATCACACGTTGCGGCATGAAGCCGTTCTGGATCATGAAGAGATTATTGTCTTTCAGGTATAAACCGTCTATGCCACCAACATTAAGTGTGGAGGGTACGGCCAGAAATCTCGACTGGGAGTTCTCGATATCAACAACCATGATTCCCATCTCACGATCAGCAATATACAAAAAACCCCTGTCTGGCTGAATTGCGATACCGCGCATACTGACCATCTCTTTCAGCACGATTGCCGGTTTGACTTTTTGCTCGTCAGCGACCTTTCGATAAATGATCGGCAAGGTCCGGTCTACTATGAAGATATCACCATTTGGATGGAGGGCCATGCTTCCCAGTGTATGGGGCATGCCATCAACCGGAACCGGATAGCGGTGAATCAACTCCAGTGACTGCAGATCAAACTCAAACAGGGCTGACCGGCCTTTATCAGCCGGTTCAAAACGCGAAAACGCCGGTATGGCCGCGCTAGTAACCCATAAACGGTTACGCGACGTATCTACAAGAATATCAAGAATTGCCCACAAACCGTTTTCATCATTGGCTTCTAACAGTTCACTAACCTCGCCGTCATGGCCGACAGCAACGATGCTGCCCTCAGCAACCGTGCCAATCAGAAATTTTTGCCGGCTTTCGTCCCAGCTGATTGTCTCTGGAAGAGACACACTCTCAGGTAAAACAAATACCGTTTCAGACTCACCCAACGGGTTGATAGCCACCTTCATCAGGTCGTTGACGTAAACATAAACCTCAGTTCCCCTGATGTTCATTGTGTCGGGTGAATCATTGAAGTCATATCCGAGTCCCTGCTGCTGCATACGCAGCATCAGGTCATATGCCTTTGATTTTTCATCAAGCAAGGCATAGGCAATCACCAGTTGATACATGTAGCCGCCGTTGTAGGGGCGAAGCTTGTGTAATTGTTGGAGTGACCTGCGAAATGTCAGGTAATCCTTTTCAGCGTACGCGTTATTGGCCATGACCAGTAATTTGGGCACATTCTCAGGCAGGGGCTCCTGGTTTTCAGTCTGTGCTGCCAATGACACGCTGACCAGGGCCAAAAAAACTGCCAATACAAAGGTAATTACTGATTGATGCGACATGATTGTCCTCTTGATCTGTGTCTTTTTATTTCCGCTCACTATGAACAGTTACACAAACTTTGGTTCCGTAAAACACTGATTACTCTATGGGGTTAGCGGTTTACCTTGTGCAGTGTATTAAACCGAACATATATTTCGTTCTAATTAACCCACTGCACTAGGATACAATCGGCGCAGTTTATCAGAGCATCGGGTGAATCTGTGTCAAAAAGTGAATCAATTCATTACCGTGGTCGCTTTCTTGGGTTGAAAGAAACTGATCGATGGGAGTACGCATTCCGTACCAACGCAACGGGTGTTGTCGTTCTTGTGCCTGTGACGGATGCAGGTGAACTGGTGCTGGTAGAACAATACCGCATTCCTGTCGAAAGCCGGGTGATGGAATTACCGGCCGGATTATCAGGTGACACGGGCGACCGTGATGAAGAACTCAAAACAGCTGCCCAGCGGGAGTTAATCGAAGAAACCGGCTATCGCGCCGGTATTCTGGAAGAACTGTTAACCAGTCCCAGCACACCGGGCATGAGTGATGAAATTGTCACGATTTATTATGCAAGCAGTCTGGAAAGGGTTGGCCCCGGCGGTGGTAATGGTGATGAGAATATTACCGTTCACCATGTGCCACTTGAAAACGCAAGCCAGTGGCTGGAAGAGCGAATGGCGGAAGGTATTATGGTGGACCCAAAAATCTATGCCGGTCTGTTCTGGGCTGGAGCGCGTTCATGACGGGCTCTCAGCCAGCGATCGTGATACACGGCGGTGCCGGTACGATCGCCAGGGCAAGCATGACCGATCAAAAAGAAACCGAAATCCGTGCCGCTTTGCAGGAATCCGTTGAGGCCGGCCACCGAGCCCTGATGGCGGGTGAAAGCAGTACCCGGGCCGTCATTGCGGCCATCAACGTGATGGAAGACTCGCCCTTATTCAATGCCGGTAACGGTTCTGTATTCAATGCTGCGGGAAATCATGAAATGGATGCTTCCATCATGGAAGGCGCGGAATTGAATGCCGGCGCTGTCGCATCGGTCTCCCGTATCAAGAATCCGATTGACCTGGCATCCAGGGTGATGACTGATTCTGAGCATGTCATGTTGATGGGGGACGGCGCGGAAGAATTTGCCAGGCAGCAGGGATTCGAAATGATGGACCCTGCCAGCTTCTTCACCGATTTCCGCTGGCAGCAGCTTCAGCGTATCCAGGCAAAAGAACAGGCCAAAGCGGACCGGAAAGACCAATGGTATTCCACCGTCGGTGCAGTAGCCCTCGACAGGCAGGGCAACCTGGCAGCCGGTACTTCAACAGGCGGAACCTGCAATAAGCGTTGGGGCCGTGTGGGTGACTCGCCCATTATTGGCGCCGGAACTTATGCCAGCAATAGCAGCTGTGCTGTCAGCGCGACCGGACATGGTGAGGTTTTTATTCGCCACGTGGCGGCCTATAACATCTGTCACCGTGTTGAACTTGGCATACCACTGAGCGAAGCGGCCGATACCGTGGTTAACGATATCCTGGTCAAGGCCAAAGGCGAAGGTGGTGTCATTGCCATTGATCGTTACGGCAACATCGCCACACCGTTCAATTCAGAAGGTATGTATCGGGCCAGCATTGATACCAATGGTGTGATGGATATTTCGATCTATCGTGAAGATGGTGAAGCCGAAGGCGCTTTGACGGGAAATGTAGATCACTGACGACCGGTGGGTACAGTAATAATGGACGTAGGGTGTGTTACTCGTAACGCACCATTGAGATTCAACCGGGAGAGACGCGTGGGTAAAAAGTTACCCACCCTACAAGCCGTGCAAAACTGACACAATCGCATCGCACATGGCCCAGGCCACCTTCTCGACCGGCTACAGGTGATTCAGACGATGCCAGAGGCGCATGGTCGCATTGGCGCGATTCAAGGTGTAGATATGCAGACCAGGTGCACCGCCCAGCAGCAGACGCTCACATAACTTTGTTACGACATCCAGACCGAACTCCCGGATGGAAGCACCGTCATCACCAAATGAGTCGAGGCGTTTACGCATCCACCGTGGAATCTCGGCTCCACACATCGCGGAAAACCTCTCCAGGCTTTGGTAATTTGTAATTGGCATGATGCCGGGGGTGATTGGTATATCGATACCGTTACGGTGGCAATCGTCAAGGAACTGGAAATAACAATCCGTGTTGTAAAAATACTGAGTTGTCGCACCATCGGCACCCGCATCCACTTTTTCCTTGAAGTATTTGAATTCGGTTTCGGGGGTGGTGGATTCAGGGTGAAATTCCGGGTAGCAGGCCACTTCGATATGAAATTCGTCTGGAAACGATTCCTGCACAAACCTTACAAGGTCACTGGCGTACTGAAACGGTCCCGGACCACTGACACCTTCGGGCCGGTCTCCACGCAACACAACCAGGCGTTCGACACCGGCCTCTTTATAGGACTCAATTAAACGCAGAAGCATCTCGCGATCCCTGGCCATACACGAGATATGCGGCGCTACCGGAACACCGGATTTTTCCAGCAAATCAGAAACCGTATTCAAGGTTGCATCCAGCGTTGAGCCGCCGGCACCGAATGTCACTGACAAGTAACGCGGATGGAGTCTCGAGAGTTTCTGCCAGGTGGAATCCAGGACTAACTTCTGGTCACCCGAGCGTGGTGGAAAAAACTCAAAAGAAATGGGAACTCTTGATCTGATCATTTGGGAGATGCCGGTTAGTAAGCCTGTCCCGTCCCGGTTTCTGCCGGGACGGGATGGTTTGCTTAGCCTAGTAGCGGTAATGACCCGGCTTGTAAGGACCGTCTGCATCCACGCTGATGTAGCTGGCCTGCTCATCGGTCAGACGTGTGAGGTTGGCACCTACACGCTGCAAATGCAGCCGGGCAACCTTCTCATCAAGATGCTTGGGCAAAACGTAGACGTCATTCTTATAACGCTCGGGATACTTCCACAACTCAATCTGTGCCAGTACCTGGTTGGTAAAGGAGTTTGACATGACAAAGCTCGGGTGACCCGTTGCACAACCCAGGTTCACCAGACGGCCTTTTGCCAGCAGAATGATCCGCTTGCCGTCTGGGAAGATCACGTGATCAACCTGTGGCTTAATTTCCTGCCACTCGTACTGTTCCAGACTGGCTACATCGATTTCATTGTCAAAGTGACCAATATTACAAACGATCGCCTGGTTTTTCATAGCAGCCAGGTGGTCATGGGTCAGCACATGATAGTTTCCAGTGGCCGTAACGAAAATGTCGGCTTTGGCCGCAGCATCTTCCATGGTCACAACACGGTAACCTTCCATGGCAGCCTGTAACGCACATATCGGGTCAATTTCTGTAACCCATACGGTCGCACCGAGTCCACGCAGGGACTGTGCACAGCCCTTACCAACATCACCATAACCCGCAACAATCGCAATCTTGCCTGCGATCATTACATCGGTGGCGCGTTTGATACCGTCAACCAGTGATTCGCGACAACCATACAGATTGTCAAATTTCGACTTGGTGACCGAATCATTCACATTGATCGCGGGGAAAGGCAGTGTGCCCTCTTTGGCCATTTCATAAAGACGTTTGACACCGGTGGTGGTCTCTTCGGTCACACCTTGAATCTTGGATAATGCTTTCGCGTACCAGCCATGTCTTGTCGCCAGCCGTTTTTTGATCGCATTGAACAAACACACCTGCTCTTCGCTATCGGGATTGTCGAGTATTGATGGATCTTCTTCAGCCTGGGCGCCCAGGTAAAGCAACAGGGTCGCGTCACCGCCGTCATCAAGAATCATGTTGGCGAAATTCTCATCACCATCACCGTTGCCCCAGTCAAATATCCGGTGGGTAAATTCCCAGTATTCATCAAGGTCTTCACCTTTGAAAGCAAATACAGGTGTACCACCCGCCGCAATCGCAGCAGCGGCATGGTCCTGGGTTGAATAGATATTACAGGATGCCCAACGGACTTCCGCGCCCAGCGCCTCGAGAGCCTCAATCAGCACGGCGGTCTGGATAGTCATATGCAAACTGCCTGCAATTCGCGCACCCTTGAGAGGCTGATCAGCGCCGAGCTCTTCGCGCACCGCCATCAAACCGGGCATTTCCGTTTCGGCTATCGCAATTTCCCTGCGGCCAAATTCGGCTTGGCCGATATCGGCAACGTAATAGTCGTGCTTGTTTATTTCTTCAATTACTGCATTCATCTTAATATTCCTTTAATTACAGGCCGGCTGCTTCACGCAACTGGTCGGCCTTGTCAGTTTTTTCCCAACTGACGTTCAAATCCTCGCGCCCCATATGGCCATAAGCAGCCAACGGGGTGTAAATCGGCTTGATCAGGTCAAGCGCGGTAATAATGCCGTAAGGCGTCAGGTCGAAAAATTCCCGTACCAGCTGTTCAATACGCTCAGCCGGAATCTTTTCAGAACCAAATGTGTCAATACCGATCGATGTCGGTGTCGCTACACCAATGGCATAGGAAACCTGTATTTCAATGCGGTCTGCCAGACCTGCGGCAACGATGTTCTTGGCGACATAGCGGGCGGCATAAGCAGCAGAGCGATCCACTTTAGACGGGTCTTTTCCTGAAAAGGCGCCGCCGCCGTGCCGTGCCACACCACCATAGGTGTCAACGATTATCTTGCGTCCGGTCAACCCGGCATCACCAACCGGTCCACCGATTTCAAAACGTCCTGTCGGGTTAATGTGATACTTGGTTTTATCGTCCAGCCAATGCGCGGGAAGTACCGGCTTAATGATCTCCTCCATTACCAACTCACGGATCTGAGCTTCGGTGGAATCTCTGTGGTGCTGGGTAGAAAGTACAACGGCGTCAATACCTACCGGTTTGTCATTCTCGTAACGGAAAGTCACCTGGCTTTTCGCATCCGGGCGCAAATGGTATTTACCATCGCTTGAGTTACGGCGTACATGGGCCTGCTTTTTAACCAACTCATGCGCGTAATAGATTGGCGCTGGCATCAAAACATCTGTTTCATTGGAGGCGTAACCGAACATCAGGCCCTGGTCTCCCGCACCCTGCTCTTCCGGCGAGGTACGGTTGACACCCTGATCAATGTCACTGGACTGCTTGCCGATAATATTAATGACACCGCAAGTGTGACCGTCAAACCCGAACTCCGAAGACTCATAACCGATTTTCACGATCATTTTACGAATAATATCTTCCAGATCGACCCATGCATCGGTGGTGATTTCTCCACCTACGATGGCCACACCGGTTTTGATAAATGTCTCGCATGCCACATGGGCCGCAGGATCTTCCTTGATAATGGCATCCAGGACCGCGTCTGAAATCTGGTCCGCAACTTTGTCAGGATGACCCTCGGAAACGGATTCCGAGGTAAATAGGTAATTGCTCATTTTTTATAAACTCCAATGAAATATATCTTTCTATTCGAATTAAGAGATATATCATAAAACAAGTTCTCTCAAATTGCATCTTTGGATGTGAAATTAATAGCTGGTGAAGCGGTTTAATCTCTGGCGGGCTTTAAATTGAGAAAAATGTCTGGTTCAGTGCATAATAGGCTGAAATCATCACGGGCCTTAAAAGCCAAACCCACCGGGAGAATATAAAAAATGACAGAAATGCTTGTCATGAACGAAGCAATGATGATTTCAGGAATCATTCTTGCGATTACATTCATCGGTATTTTCACAGAGACAATTCATGGTTTTCATCGCGCTAAATTCGCAATGATGGGCTCCCTCATGATGATTATTGCAGGCCAGTATTACGGCTTTTACGACTCGAAGCTTGCGATTCTTGCGATCGACTGGAACGTCGTTTTTCTGCTCGGCTGTATGATGGCGATCGTTTCCATCATGATCCCCACCGGTGGCTTCGAGGCCATGGCCAACTACATGGCCAGGGTCAGCAAAGGCAGGCAATTCGTGCTGATGGTCTTGCTGGGAACCTCTGTAACCGTACTCTCCCTGCTGCTTGATAACGTCACCACGGTGGTAATTTTTGGGCCTCTGATCATTCTTATTGCCAGGGCAATGAAGGTTACACCGATACCGTTCCTGCTTGCCGCTGCCCTGCTGTCAGATACCGGCGGTGTCGCAACACTGGTAGGTGACCCGCCCAACCTGATGATCGGTTCTGCCAAAGGCATCGATTTCAATACCTTCCTTATGCACATGGGCGGCATGACATTTGCTGCATGGATTACCGTGTTGTTCATACTGCGTTTCCTGTTCCGCAAAGAGTTGGCGGTTGAACCCCAGGGTGAGTATCAAAGTAAAACTGAATATAAAGACAAAAAGCTCTGGAACCAGTCATTGGTTGTGCTGGGCATCATGGTCGTCATGTTCACATTGCACCACTCCATTGGCTGGGAACCCTGGATGGTTTCAGCGTTGGGTCTGACCCTGCTGGTATTTATTGCCCGGCGCGTTGAGATGGACAACGCGATGGAAGATGTTGAAATCCCATTGCTGATTTTCTTCATATCCCTGTTTATCGTGGTCGGTGGTGTAGAGCACAGTGGCTTTTTGCGCTTCCTTGGTCAGTTCATCATTCCATTTGTTCAGGAAGATCTGCTGACGGCAACGCTGGTATTGCTCTGGGTAGCTGCGATTCTTTCTGCTGCTATTGATAACATTCCATTCACCGCGGCCATGATTCCGATTCTGCTCGGTATGGAAGCCCAGGGTATCCACGTTACTCCGTTGTGGTGGGCACTCGCTGCCGGGGTTGGCATGGGTGGTAACGGAACCCATATCGGGTCCACCGCCAATGTATATATCGTGACGATTTCAGAAAGACTGGCGAAACGTGAAAACGACCCATCGTTGGCGATTACACCGTGGACCTGGTTCCGTTACGGTACACCAACGATGATCGCCACGCTTATCGTCTGTAGCTTTATATTCTATTTTTTCTTCGATTTTTACGACCAGTCTGTCATTAGCAGTACGGCTGCAGCGGCCGCACCTGCGCACTAGAATGGCTGTAACCTGGTAGAAAAAGCCCGGTGATACCGGGCTTTTTTGCGCTGGAAACCGACTCCCGAAAACATGAGTAAGCAGTAAACATATGACCGAACTAACACATCGAAACATACGCAGTTTTGTCCTGCGAAAGGGCCGCCTGACCGTTGCCCAACAACATGCCCTGGATGAACTGTGGCCACACTACGGTATTGAAAAACGGGAAACCATTCTGGATTTCGACGATCATTTTGACCGCCCGGCTGATGTCATCGTGGAGATAGGTTTTGGCAACGGGGAATCCACCTGGCGCATGGCGCAGCAGGAACCGGAAAAAAACTTTATCGGGATCGAGGTACACGAACCCGGTGTCGGGCATCTGCTGATGGCATTGGAAGAGCACGATATAGAGAATGTCCGCATAGCCTGCGAAGACGCGGTACCATTTCTACAAAACCGTATCGTTGAAGGCAGCCTGGCAGGTGTACGTATTTATTTCGCCGATCCATGGCCGAAAAAGCGTCATCATAAACGGCGTATTATCCAACCGGCATTTGTAGACCACCTGGCGCGATGCATTGAAAGCGGCGGGATTTTACACCTGGCAACCGACTGGCAGCCTTACGCAGAACACATGTTGGAAGTCATGCAGTCCAGCCAGGACTTCACCAATTTATCTCCCACGGAAGACTATTGTGAAAGACCCGACTGGCGACCCTATACAAAGTATGAGGGTCGCGGTGAAAGTCTTGGTCATGAAGTCAGGGATTTGCTGTACCAGCGAATTTAGGCGGGTTAGGATAGCAATTCATGGAAACAGGCCTAACACTTACAGGCGATATGATGCTGGTGCTGGCGGTGCTGGCTATTACCATTGCATTGTTTGTATTTGAAGTCGTCCGGGTCGACGTGGTGGCCTTGTCAGTCATGGTATTGCTGGGCTTGCTGGGGCTGGTGCCCTCAGACCAGTTATTCAACGGTTTTGCCTCCAACGCCGTTATTTCCATTATCGCCGTTATGATCCTCGGGGCCGGTCTGGACAGGACCGGTGTGATGACGGTTGTTGCCGCCTTCATATTGCGCATCGGCGGCAAGACCGCCAACAGGATCAATCCCCTGGTGTCAGGCACGGTTGGTGTTATTTCCAGTCTGATGCAAAACGTTGGCGCCACCGCCCTGTTTCTGCCGGTGGTTTCCCGTATCTCGGCACGCACCGATATTCCACTCTCCCGGATGCTGATGCCCATGGGGTTTTGCGCCATCCTGGGCGGAACCATGACAATGGTCGGCTCATCGCCGCTGATCCTTTTAAACGACCTGATTTCCGCCTCCAACGCGTCTTTGCCGCCCGGGGCTGAAACACTGGGCCAATTTGAATTGTTCGATGTGGCTCCCGTCGGACTGGCGTTGCTGGCAACAGGTATCGTCTACTTCCTGATTTTTGGAAAGCTGTTGTTGCCGGACAACGCAATTGAATCTTCCGCCGTACCCGCCCGCACCAAGACGTATTTTGCCGACACCTACGATATCAAGGGCGATGTGTATGAGCTTCTGGTTACGGTGGATAGCCCGCTGGTCGGTATGCAGGTCAGTGACGCTGAAAAAATCGAGGGTATTCCGCGACTGCTGGCCATCCGCAATACCGATGCGCCGCGTATGGCACCGCCCGCCGATGAGATGATCTGGGTTGGTACCATTCTCGGCGTCATGGGCAGCCGTGACGTGGTTGGACGTTTTGCGCTTGATTATCACTGTCGTTTGCAACCCCGCGTGAAAACCTTTGGAAGTCTTTTTAACCCCAGCCGGGCCGGTATTTCCGAAATCGTTATGCCTCCGGGTTCGAAATTTATTGGGCTATCTATTGGTGAGGCCCGCTTGCGCAAGCGTTACGGGATCAGTGTGCTGGCCATCAACCGTCGCGGTCATATTATCAATGAAAACGTCCGTGAACAGGTACTGGAGACTGGAGATTGCCTGGTCAGCCACAGTACCTGGCGTGACCTGTCCGCGTTACAGGCAGACCGAAAGTTTATCGTTGCCACCGATATCCCGAAGGAAGAGCAGCGGCCTCAAAAAGTCGGCCAGGCACTCTTCTTCTTTGCGCTTTCCATCAGCATGATCATTTTCACCGACTTCAGGCTGTCCATTGCGCTACTGGTCGGTGCGCTCGGTATGATACTCACCCACGTACTCAGCATCGACGAAGCTTATAACTCAGTCAGTTGGAAAACCGTTTTCCTGGTTGCCAGTCTGATTCCCATTGGCCTCGCCATGGAGTTGACCGGCACGGCCGCCTGGATTGCTCAACAGGCCATGGTACTGCTGGGCGATATGCCCGATATCGCCGTACAACTTGTGATCGCCATATTGTCCACGGTATTCACCCTGGTCATGTCCAACGTAGGTGCCACCACCATCCTGGTACCCATTGCGATCAGCATCGCGCTTGCAACCGGTGCCAACCCGACCATGTATGCGTTGATTGTTGCCCTGTCCACATCCAATTCCTTCGTTCTGCCCACTCACCAGGTCAATGCGCTTATCATTGGCCCCGGCGGTTACAAAGTGGCAGATTTTGTGCGTGCCGGTAGTGGAATGACAGTAATCTTCCTGGTCGTGATGCTTACTGTGGTTAACCTGATATTTTGATTTCCACCCGCGCCCGGACCTCATTCCTTGTCATTCTTTAAATTTGGCCCAATATGAGCAAGCATGCCTTATTACATTAGCCCGCCACCGCAGAACCCTCTGACCAGAATCATCGCTGCCATTGTCGCTGCGTTTGTACTGGTGGGTGCATTCACGATCGGAATCGCTGCACTGCTGGTGGTCGCCGGAGTCGGTCTGGTTGCCGGTCTGGCACTGTGGCTGCGCGTCGCCTGGATTAAACACCGTCTGCGCAAAAGTGGTGTGGATTTCGGCACCGGTCCCCGCCCCGCTCCCGATCATCAAAGGAAATCCGCGGATGTAATTGACGCCGAATATACCGTCGTATCCGTTCAGGATAGTGAGTCCGACAAATAAGATTAAAAATTAGTTACAAATCGACGTTGAAAACTCCAGATTTCAGACTAGACTTAATACAACAGTCTTAATTGGTCAACCATCATGTCGAGAGTCTCTGAAATTTTGGAACATAAAGGCGGGATGGTGCTATCCGTCGATATCAACGATACCGTGCTTGATGCCATCAGCCTGATGGCTCAAGTTAATATTGGCGCAGTCCTGGTGCAGAAAAACGATACCATCTCCGGGATTTTTACCGAACGCGATTACCTGCAGAAAATTGCCCTTAAATCACTGTCATCACCGCAAACCAAGGTGGGCGACGTGATGACATCACCGGTCATCTCTGCCGAGCCGGGTGATTCGGTGCAGCAATGCATGGAAACCATGACGTCTTGTCATTGCCGTCATTTACCCGTGGTAGAAAACGGCAAGCTTCTCGGCATTGTTTCTATTGGCGACCTGGTGAAAAAAATGCTTGATGAGAAACAAAACGAGGTCGAGAAACTAAGCGAGTACATTACCGGTACTTATTGATCTTTGATCTTTGATCTCTGATCCTGACCTGAAACCCGGATCCCGGGTTTATTCCCCTGATTGATGTTGCGTGGATTTATCGCGCGCCACCTGCAGGGCCTCATCGATCTCAGCCTGCGCACGTGCACTGGTTCCTGCTGCCAGGTATTGCTGTTTCAGTGTTTCTTCCACTTTTGTAAAGAGTGCATCAATGGAAGTAGCGGGGTTAGCGTTTTTCGGTGTGGTGTGATTACCGAACAGGTTTATCCATTGTTCAGACTCACGACCGACACTGATCACCTGGAGAAACTCCCGCTCAGGCTCATCACCACCCCGTAGCAGACCAATGAGTGCCGCGATCAGCGAAACCGGCAGCAACACCAGATCACGAAAACCATCGGCCATTAGCTTGAGCTGGAATACGACCGTATTGCGAATAAGGGTGCTGCGTTTTGACGGATTGGTTTCACTCATGCCTGGACTCCACATCGACCGGTACAGTGTAGCTTAGTTACAATCAGCTTAATCGCTGCAGACCTGTTTTTAAATAGCCCCAAAGTCACCCTTGCGGCCGGGTGCATCACCCCGATTAACTTTATACTGGTGCACATGAAGCCTTCGCAGGGATTTCCACCGGTCTCACGACCGGATGCACGACTATTGATACTGGGATCAATGCCGGGCGTGGCTTCCCTTGATGCGGTTCAGTATTACGCATTTCCACGAAATGCGTTCTGGAAAATAATGGGCGATCTATTCGGCGCTGGCCCGCAACTGGACTACGCGGCGCGACTGCAAAAGCTCAACGAAAACCACATCGCCCTCTGGGATGTGATCCAGACATGCGTTCGTCCCGGAAGTCTCGATTCAGCTATCTCGGAAACCAACTTGGCGACCAATGATTTCGATGGATTTTTTAACCAGCACCCACTGATAAGCCATGTGTATTTCAACGGTCAAAAGGCCGCCGGCCTGTTTAAAAAAAGGGTGGCTCCGGATCTGACAAAGCGGTACGAGTACCGGACATTACCATCAAGCAGTCCTGCTAATGCTGCCAGCAGTTACGCTGCCAAGCTTGAGGCATGGTCGGTGGTGAAGAACACGCTGTCGATAAGCCTTCCGAATTGAACCTGACCTGTTCAGCAAATCGAAAGCAGTTACTCTTTGCGATGATCCAGCCAGAACTCCATGCCCTGGGTATTGAGTTTGATATCAGAACCCAGCAACTCCAGGCACCTGTTCTTATCAAGACTCACGCCGTGTTTTTCCAGCCCAGCAAGCAACCAGTCACTCATGGCTGCCTCGATTTTCTGCCGGCGTGCATCGTCGTCTTTAAACTGCTCGGCAAAACCGGCCAGGGTGTCTACCCCATCGATCATCACCTTTGAAAGCCTCGGTATATCGTCAACGCGGCCGTAATGTGTCAGGTACATATATTGGGGCGCATCAGCGACCAATTTCCTGACCGATGCCTTGAGCGCCTCGGGGTCAAACTGAATAGGTGTGGTCGTGGGCAGTAAAAAAGCACCATTTTCTGTATCAAATTCGCGGTAGGAAAGACCAAATGTATCACCGGTAAACCAGCCATTGGTGAGGCTGTCATACACGCAAAAATGGTGGCGGGCGTGTCCAGGTGTATCCATGAATCGTAACTGGCGGTTACCCAGTGTTACCTCATCCCCGTCCTCCATGATCCGTAACCGGTCTTCTTCAATCGGAACCAATGTGCCATAAATTCTTTCAAACATTTCATCGCCGTAAACCGCGCGCGATCCGGCTTCCAGCTTTGTCGGGTCGATCATGTGACGGGCACCATATGGATGAACCAGGAATGTTGCATTGGGTAGTAACTGCATCAGGCTTCCCGCACCGCCCGCATGGTCCAGGTGAACGTGTGTGACGATTACGTAGCTTACATCCTCCGGCTTCCATCCACGGTTCTGGAGAACCTTCATCAACCGGGGTGTACTTGAATTTGTACCCACCTCGATAAAAGCCACTTCTGATTCAGCCTCCAGCAGGTAACAGGCTGCCATGTGTTCACGGTGAAAATCGGCATCGATGGCATTGACGCCACCTTCATACTCCATAACACTGATTTGATCGTTTGCAGACATCTTAAAACTTCCGTATTGGTTCCACCTCGGGCAACATATCACAATGTTATGGAAATGGGTTAGCAGCAGCACACAGGTCTTTATCCTGGACCTGGACGGTACCTTGATGCCAACTGCTGAAATTGACAATGAATGCTTCTGGCAAGCCGTTTTCGGGTGCTTTGAAAAACGGGACCGGCTACCGGACCTGCATCATTTCAAACACGTGACCGACAGCGGCATTCTGAATGAATGGTGTGTCCGGGAACTTGGCCGCCCACCCTTGGAAGCAGAGACCAGGCAGATCAAGCATCAGTTTGTGCAGCTACTGGAAGCCGCCTTTGCATCGGAACCAAGACATTTCACACCGTTGGCGGGCGTCAGTGAATGGCTCAAAGCCGTTAGCGAAACCGAACATGTGTACACGGGTATCGCCACTGGCGGTTGGGAGGACAGTGCACGTTTAAAACTGAGGCTATCCGGTCTCGACAGTTTTGACCTGCCTCTGGCCAGCTCAGATGATGCCGTCGCACGTGCTGACATCATGCAGATCGCGGCGCAAAGAGTTCTTGGTAGCCAAACTGTTAATCCGGCAGAATTTACCTATGTCGGCGATGGAGCATGGGACCTGCAGGCCAGCCAGGAACTGGGATGGAAGTTCATTGGTATCGCCGAAGGCGCGAGGGCCGAACAACTCAAACGGACGGGTGCCGATAACATCTATGTAAACTTCTGTTAAGTATATCTTTTAATCAAAATAATGTGCGCCAAGGCGTGTAGAATACGATGATCAGAACAATAAGAAAAAACCCGCCAATGAATAAATACCGCAGACCCACTCAATTTGTTTACGCCATTTTGGTCATTGTTACCATTTGGCTTGTTGCTCCTGTCCTGGCAGGCGGCGGTGACACCGAGGCAGCAAGAAAAGCATGGCCAATGATTCAAAGCGGTGCTTTGCTTGTTGATGTGCGTTCGGAAAAAGAATTTTCAGCAGGACACCTCGATGGCGCCATCAACATTGAGTGGGATAAAACCGATGATCTGATCGCTGCCATCGGCACCGACAAACAACGCCAGGTGGTCTTTTACTGCCGTACCGGCAACCGCGTCGGTAAATCCATGAAGGTGTTGGAAACCCGGGGTTATACCAATATATTCAACGCCACCGGTCTGGAGGCTTTGCTCACAACCAAGCCTGTAAACTAAACCCAGGCCTCGTCTTTTTGCAGTGCTCTGAAGGACTGTTCGGCCCGAAAAGTGACTTCTATCATATGTGTCCCGGTGAAATTTTTCGTATGATGGTTCTAACCCCGGGAAATCATATGAAAAGTCTTCTCGTTTTAGTCTCTTTGTTTTGTATCTGCAGCATTGCAAGTTCCGCAAATGCGGCGAACTATGACCATTCAACTCACTGGGATCGCAGCAGTGCCATGGCTGCCGTACAGTCTGTGAATATCGATATTGCCGTTAATGAAATTGGTAATGTTTCCACACTGGCAGACGGTGAAAACACGTTAACTAAACTTCGGCAACTGGAAACCCGCAGTGACTGGCCATTACCGGCGCGGGAAGCTGCGCTTTATCAATTTACCCGCTCATTGGCCGAATTGCCACGCGCGGCCGTTGCTGACGAAGTGATGCAACATTTAATCAATTACCAGGCTCAAGCCCTGGTACCACATGAAGACCATGGCGATGCGTTTGTACCCCTCTTCAACATTCGCGGTGCCGCCACCGGTGTTGAAAATGGCTGGCAACGGGAGGAATTTGCGGTCGAGGCGATCGAGTTGCTTGAAGCCAACCCCACCGGCCTGGTCTCCGCTTATATTGATTCTACCGTTCACACCCAACGATCCGGATATCTTGACGCCCTCAAGCAGGCCAACATGGCCGAGGTTGAGGCTGTGCAAAACGTTGCACTCGAACAACTTGACCAGTCACCCAATCTGACCCCCATGATCGGACTGACAGCCGATATCACCGCTGACAGCTTTGCTGTGCAGGAACTGTTGATAAACGGACGTGGTGCCGGAATTTCATCGGCACTCAAGCAACTTGATAAACGATTTTCAGCTTCAGAAAAAGCCGCCCTGCTTGAATTTGCCATACTCGAAGCCCCTGCCGGAAATGCTTCGCTGGCCATCGCCGCATGGTGGCCAGGGCTAAGGCATGATGCCGGCATACGCGATCTTCTGTTGGATAAACTGGCTGACCCGGGCTTGGGTGCCACCGCAGCACTGGCACTGGCACAGAGCCCTGATATTCAGACGATCAAGATATTGCAGGATACCGCCAGCGGTGACTCGGTAGCTGCGCGACGTGCGCAAATGGCGCTGGATATGAACCGTGACAGGCTGATCGGGGAGGCTCAACAATGAACCGTTTCCTCACCTTGGTTTTCACCGTCCTTCTGATTTCCAGCAGCCAGCTGAATGCCGCGGACCTGACAGAATGGGTGGAGAGCAAAACGATATTCGATACCGACAAGATCGCACTGGGATACCCGGTGCCCATACCCGTCGATACACCCCTGCCATTTGATGGCTTCAGAACCTACGCCGGACTGCATATGCGCCACGAGGACCTGGTGGCCACCACACCCTGGGTGCACCAGGAAGCGTTGGGACAGACCCATTATGGACGTACCATCTATGCCTACCGCCTGGGGGATGACGACCTGCTGACGGTAGAAGGCTTGCCGGAATCCGCCATGCTGACCAACGGCGGCATCCACGCGCGTGAATGGCAGTCACCGGAAACCGTGACCGGTATCATGGAATTACTGGCCCTGCATGAAGAGGACCACCATCTTTATGACTACCTGCGGGATAACGTCAATATGATTGTCATCCCCTCGTTGAACATCGACGGTTTTATGCAAACCCAGAAATTTCCAACGGAAAATTACCTTGGAGTCGATCCCAGCTATCCGGAATCATCACCCCGTGACGGCCGCATGCGCCGGAAAAACATGCGTGATGTTGATGACCATCTCTATACCATTGGGGATCTCATGCGGGGTGTTGATCTCAACCGCAACAATAACCCATTCTGGAATACCAATCCTGAGAGGTCTTCATCCAATGTCCTGTCGCTGGTCTATCACGGCACGGCGCCTGCTTCAGAACCTGAGACCCAGGCACTGGATGCTGCGGCACAACTGGGCCCGATTGACCGTTTGCGTATTTATACCGATGTGCATTCTTTTTCGCAGGTTCATTTCTGGGGACGCAATAACAACACGCGCCTCACCACCCAGACCGAGGAGGTTCTCGGCGTCTTTAGCAACCACCACAATTCATTCGATGCCAGCAAGTGGTACGCCTATGGCGACCGTAACTCTGTTTCTCAGAATTCGGGCATAGGATCGACCGACGAATACTTCCTGCATACCTACCAGGTACCGTCATGGACCCTGGAGATCGAACCAAGCGGCGGCCAGGATTTTCATGCGCCGCTACCGGGCGCTGGGGCCGATTATGGTGGCGTGGGTGAAAACGGTCATGACGGATTCATCCTTCCGGAATCGGAGATCACCAGGGTGCGGGAAGAACTGGCCCAGACCTTTGCCGCAGTCTATTACCGCCAGGCAGGACCACCGGCAATCAACACCTTGCGCATGTTGGATTCAGAAACCGGCGCCGTGGTACTTGAAAGCCAGTGGGATACCGTAAACGGCCAGACCCGTTCGCTTTACAGCAAGCAGTTACGGCCCTTACAGCTTAATCACAGCTACCATGCATGGATGTCATTCAACAAGCCAATGCGCTGGCGTGTGGACGGCGAAGTAGCACCTTTCCCCGGTCAGCCTGCAAGCACCCTGGATCTTGATGCCGGCCTACTCGTCGGCGAGTCGCCCCTGACCGTCACCCTGGAAGCGGGTGACTGGCTTAACCAACCCGGTGAAACACCTGACGGTTTTATGACATACCGGGATGATGCTTTAAAGCTGACTTTCAGGTTCGCGGATGACGAACTGAATCTTGGCCTGGTCAACGGTTTAACCGATGTCACCATGGTGCTGGAGACAACCGATATGACGGGCATGTCTACCGATGCCAACCCGGCAACCGTCGCCGACTGGGACAACGGTGCCTGGCGCCGTTATGAAGACCATGACGGTGCCGACACAGATTCCGGCGGCTTCGATTCCACTTTGTCTTTCCAGGTGACCGACCAGCCTGTACTGCCGCCTTTCCTGCTTGAGCCCGGTATTACCTCATCCTGGTACGACCCGACACATGACGGTGAGGGTTTCCTGCTTGAGATGCTGGCTGACAACGCCGCAGTTCTGTACTGGTTTACCTACAATGACATAGGCGAACAGGATTGGTACGTCGCTGTCGGTGAAGTGCGTGCCAATCGCATCGTGTTTCCGGAACTGCTGCGTGTAAGCGGTGGTGAATTCGGCCCTGGCTTTGATCCCGGGAATGTCACCGAGGAAGTGGTCGGCTCGGCCAGTTTTATCTGGTCCGATTGTGACAAGGGTGATATGAGCTACCAGATCGGCGCACAGCACGGTCGCATGCAATTAACCAGGCTAACCCGCCTGATGGACATAGACTGTGGCCAACCCATATTGGCACCAATACGTGAAGAGGCGCTTCTGAGCGGTTCCTGGTATGACCCGGGTCACAGAGGCGAAGGCTACAACGTAGAAGTGCTCATCAATGGCCAGGTGGTCGTTTACTGGTTCAGTTACGACCCTGAAGGTGAGCGGCGCTGGTTCTTCGGTCTCGGTGAAATCCGTGAAGGCAAGCTGGTTTTTGACGAGATGCTGACATCAAGCGGTGGTATATTCGGGCCGGACTTCAATCCCGATGATGTCGATTTTAAACCCTGGGGCTCGCTTGAATTGGACTTGACCTGCGAGGGTGGCACTGCGACCTATAGCAGTATCGAAGAGGGTTTTGGTTCCGCCACGCTCGATGTTGTGCGTCTGACCAACATCGACCAGCTACCCTGCCCATAGCAGAACACTGCCCCTGATAATCAAAACCATTTATAATTGCCGCCTGAAGACAAAACCGAAGGAATTAAATACGTGAGCGACAAAGAAGACCATGACGTGTGTACACGCAAGTTCATTGAACTTGCCAACGAGATGAACAAAGAAGGCAAGAGGGGCGAGCTGATTTCCGCCGCACTGATGGCAGCATCCGGTATTTACTCAACCTTCATCTCAGCCGGCAATACCGGTGGGCTTCAACCCTCGGGCGTTGACAAGGTCGTTATGATGTACCGGCGCAACCTGGAACACATTCAGGAACGCAAAAAAGCGGAAAGAGAGGCCCTGGAAGAGGCCCAACAACAGTAACTACCGGTTTGTGTCTTATTTTTCGTGCAAAACCACTTCTCAGTTACGGTAGGCGAAGGTACAATTGCACCCCGCACAAAAACGGGCCCATAGCTCAGCTGGTTAGAGCACTC
>Ga0055584_100001381_pt1 | contig 23965 bp, 27 predicted proteins | sample OSDHelmetaG_FD_58716 | JGI IMG/M metagenome (GOLD analysis project Ga0055584, IMG submission 58716) | Pelagic marine sediment microbial communities from the LTER site Helgoland, North Sea, for post-phytoplankton bloom and carbon turnover... | ecosystem: Environmental > Aquatic > Marine >...
ATGCAAGGCCAGACTTCCGTCAGCAACGATGAATTTGTGAATGAAGCTTATGCACGTGCGATGGCTTTGTATCACGAAGGACGCTATGAAGAAGCCAAGGGCCTGTTCGAACTCATCATTGAACAGGAGCCGCACCTTTTCTGGCCGCGTTACGAACGGGCACTGACCATTCGCAATTTGCGTGATTTTGAGGGCGCTGAGCGTGAGCTCATCGCTCTCAGGAGCGAAGTGGCGAAACCGGGGATGGAACGCGAGCAGGCTGGTGTCGAGAACGCGCTGGGCATTATCTACTGGTCCAAGCGCCGCCACGATGAGGCGCGTGTAGCTTTCGAAAAGATGACCGCAATCTCTTTGCAGGCGAACAATCCGCTGCGAGCAGCAACGGGCTATCAAAACCTCGGGCTTGTGGAAAAAAATGTGGGCAATGTGTCGGGGGCGCTCGACTATATGCAAAAAGCCGAACAGGTCTACAGTGATATGGACATCCAGATGATGCCCGGGTCACTGCTCAACAATATGTCCGGCGTACTGATCCAAATGGGCAAATTCGTTGAGGCGCAAAAGTATTCACTGCGGGCTATCGAAAGTTTTCGACTGACGGGTGAGCGTCGTAACGAGGCCACGGCGATGAGCAGGCTTTCAGATATCTATGCGCAACAGCGATTTTATGATGAGGCCATCAAGGCAGCAGAAAGCTCTCTTGCGGTGCGCCAGGAGCTCAACGATCAGTACGGTATCGGTTCCAGCCTCGTCGGTATTTCGGATATCGCTTCGCAACGAGGAAACTTCACACGCTCATTGCAGCACGCGATGCAGGCCTACGAAATTGGTGTGGACATCGACTCCGAACGCCTCATCGTTCCTGCGCTGATCAGGATAGCGAGAGCCGAAACCCGTTTGGGCGACCCCAACTCCGCAGCGGCCCGCTATGCCGAGGTCGAATCGATCGCACAGCGAACAGAAGACCCGCATAACGTCTTCCGCGCCAGGCACGGTCTGGCCGATACGAGAATCGAACTCGGTCAGTACGACGACGCGCTGGCAATTGCGACCGAGTTGCTGGACGAAGCAAGAGACAAAGACCACCAGCGAGATGAGACCGCTGCAATGCGACTGTTTTCCCGCGTGTATTCAGCGACTGGCCGGCATCAGGAAGCACTGCAAATACTTGAGGAGGCGTTTGCCATCGCAGAAACGATCGATGACACCGTTGTGTTGTCGTCGCTGCATATTCGGCTTGCCGAGGAATACCTCGCAATACAGGACGCCGACGGGGCAAAACAGCATGTTGCGCACGCCGCCAGCGAGAGACCTGAGGACGCCGACAGCCTGAAGGTACAGGCGCTCTACGAAGCGACGATCGGCAACATCCAGGCGGCCGCGAAGCTCATGGGTCTTGCGCGCAGCAATGCTGGCGAAGGCTGGAATGAGGCTGACGCGGCAATGCTGGCAGACTATCGCGCTGCGGCAGGGAGTGAATAGATCTTCGATCAGGAACTACTGTGTAAATCGACCTGTTTTCAAAAACAGTAACGTGAGTTCAATTGGTCTTTGCATACGCATCATGAAAGCATGTGAATGCTCGACGACGATAAAGTCGTCCATGCCTTCGAGCCGGGTGTCAGCAACCGACACCCGCCCATCGTCCGGATTATCCAGAACGGCCGAGGTGATCGGATCGATAGTTCGATTTCCGGCGATTACTCCCAGTTCGAAATCCGCAGGGCCAAGGGCAAGTGGCACGCTGTCTTCACCCTTTCCCAGCTGCCGTCCCGCCGGGCCGTTTAACCAGTCAAAACCGGGGACGCCATCGAGATCATCGGCCGCAGCACTACCCTGATTGGGTGGTCCGAGCATGACGACCCGTCCCAACTCCTCAATCGAACCTGATTGAAGATACTGGCGCACCAAAATGCCGCCCAGAGAATGGGTTACGAAATGTATCTTCTCGACGTTGTCCTCGGCGCGGCAGGCCGCCAGCCCTTCTTCAACGGCCATACTGGCCAGTTCAGCAATCTCGAAGTCGCGGGACGGGTAGTCGATATTGGCCGTGAGAAAGCCTTCGCCCTGCAAAGCTTCCTCCATCGCGTTCAGGGATGTCGAGCTACGGATGAGGCCGTGCAACAGTATGACGCATTCCGCGGCAGACACCGGGACGCTCGATATCAACAGCAACATAACGCCCGCTATCGTGGTGCTCTTTGGCAAACTTCGCTTCATGTGAGATTGGACCATTCAGACGAAGCCACGTTCATTCATTTGCCTGTCGTGCATCTTGCTGAGTAACACCAGTGCTGCAAGCGCGCCGAGAAGCGCCAGACCCATATCCGACTGCGTGTCCCAGACGTATCCTTGCGTACCGAGGAACGAATCGGCGGCCTCATCTGACAGCAAGGCAACCCACCATTCGATCAACTCATAGAACGCGCTGAACCCCAGGCAAAAGCTGACGATAAAAAAGTCACGCCAACGCGCGGAATTAAACACGTTTTTTCGAATCACGAGTTCGCGCGCGATCATCGCCGGAACGAATCCCTGGGCGAGATGCCCCAGCTTGTCGTAGTCATTTCGTGTCCCGTCAAACGCATCGCGAAACCAGTCTCCGAGCGGCACTTCGGCGTAGGTGTAATGGCCACCGACCATCAGGATAACGCAGTGAATCAGTATCAAAAAATACACCATCGTCGTCAGCGGGAAGCGCTCACGCGTGACCCAGAGCACAACGCCACCCACGACGGCCGGAAAAACTTCAAGACACCAGGTCATGAAGTCTTTGGGTGCGATACCGGACCAAATCAGCACGATCATGAATACCGCTATCCACACTGCCCTCATTCTGAGCTCTCCGTCGTCGCTGAACCAGCAGACCTTGCTTTTCGTGACCGCCAGTACCCATCACGACTGAAACAACTCCAGACCCAGGGCAGCCAGCGCAGCAAAGCGAAACTCAGCCATAACGCCCAGATCAAAATGAGCACCTTGTAGACCCAGAGCGGCGAGGAAATGACCGAGGCAATCGGCAGGACCGAATCGCTGCTGTCGGCAAACCAGTTCAAAACGTTAGCGTACGAATTGTGCCCGGCAACGTGCATGTCCGGTGTGCCCAGTAGTCCTCCAGGCAGCGACATGACAATACCCATCAAGGCAATCGCGGTCATTCCTGCGATAACTAACTGAACCACATTGAACTTCCACCAGCTAAGCTCGAACTGAAGCTTCTCACGCACACCGCAAAGCAGGAGCCAGATAATGACCAGGCCCAGTACGAACCAGCTGAAGGTGCTGAAGCCCAAGCCCAGCAGCAACCAGTGTCGGGTGGTCAACGGGGTCATTTTTACCCGGCCCAGAATCAATGCGAAGACAATCAAAACCGCGAGCTCGGACCAGTACAGGACCGCCGGGCCGAGTTTGGGACCGCTGGTCGCCAGCAACCATCGATCCTGAGACTTGGATACCGACATATTGATGTTGCTCGCCGGCGCTCCTATGTCGACTTCCGGGGTCGTTGAGTACACGCCCATGCTGCCGCTCTCTCGCCAGTTGATCGCAATAGAGTGACTCCCGGGCAAGATCGGCAGTGTTAGCTGCCCATCCTCGGCGCGCAGCGTTTGTGCCCGGTTGTCGATGACGACGGAGCTGACTTCTGCATCTACCGGGAGGCGCACGGTATGCTGGGACCCGCGCGTACTTCGATACTGGAGTGCGAGACTGACATCGCGCGATCTGCTGCCCTCTGTCACATTGATATTGACCGAATCGAAGGCCAGTGTTGATCCCTCGCTTGCTTCTGGTCGAGTCGCTGTTAGCGTCAAACTCTCCCCGCCCCGTGGATGAAACATCGCGACGCGCACACCGTCTGCAACAGCGGCCCTGTGGCTTTCCGGAATACCGTCAAAAACAATGTTCCAGATATTGCCGACCGCGAACTGCCATATTTCCTGCCAGGACGTACTGTCAGCAGCTTTGAGCTTGAGTGGGGATTGCAGCGGCAGGTTCGATACCCATGACACGGACTGCTGCTGTGCGTTCAGTGAAACGAGAATGCGATCGTCTGTGACGGTGAAATCGCCACTCACAACCTGTTCACCAGGAAGCAAAGGTATGTCGAGTGACAGCGCGCCCTGCGTCGGCGCAATGCGGTACACGCTCGTTCTCACGCGCCAGTCGACATCCAGTTCAAGCACCCGCTCGACCCGGGCGAAAGCCGGAAAACGGCTGCTCTCCCAGCGCACGTTTCCGTCGCCACCACTTTGGGTCTGCAATCGCGTGAGCTGCAATGAACCGGATGTCAGTCGCTTGTCTTTTATGCCCGCTACCAACCACGCATCACTGGTCACGTCGATGACGCGCGGCGGCGTCAAAAACGGGACTTCCAGACTGTCCACCGCGGGAATCGGACCGCGCAAATTAATGCTGTGCCTGCCCGGCGCAACGTGCATCCAGAGTGAATTGTCCGGCGACTTGAGTATTCGGACACCGCCGGTGCCGTTCAGAGAGACCGCTTCAGGACGCCAGCCCTGAGCGGACCCTGGCAGCGGTATGGCGACGGTTTCCAGTGCGTGCACCGACAAAACCATGTCGATTTGTTCAGCGCCTATCTGCACGTCTGCCGCCACTATCTCTGCGCAGCGCGGCACGCAGTCCGGTGCCTCAAGCAGGCGCTGCTCAAGTTGCTGCAGCAGGTTCGCATCCGGGATATCGGCCCTCGCTTCTGGTGTGGCGACCAACAGGCCACTGAGCAAGCCGACGACAACAAGTCCGCTTGCCTGGCCTGCTCCCCGCAGCCGGATGCCCGGTAGTTTCCATTTGCGATTAAAAATCTCTCCGGCCATCAAGCCGGCAAACAGCAGTAACAAGCCAACGGCTGCAACCCGCATGAGACTGACCAGCCAGCGTGGCATCACGACGAGTCGCATCGACTGCCCGGCGTCGACAGGCCCACTCCAGGACAATGAGTAGGAATTCCACCGCCACGAGGGTATGCCCGGCCCTGCCTGAACGATCGCATTCGGCGCGTAGCGAGAAAAGCGGCGATCGATTTTGCTCCCTGAAACGGCGACCTCCTCCATCGCCATAGTGCTCTCCGGGAGCGATGACGTATCCATCATCCGGCGGCTCGCTTCTTTTTGTGCCATCCGGGCGTTGTCCAGTTCGTACTCCATCCTCGCATCGGCTAATCGCTCCGACCGCAGCGAGCTGAACTGCGTCTCTAGCTGAGGATAAATGGCGATGCGCAACTGGCCTGCGATAAACGGGATCAGCACCAAGACCAGAGCAATAGCACTGAGCGTTTGATAGCCGATTACAAGCTGCCGCAGGCGTCCGGCCGGGGCGACGCGCATCAATGCGATTGCGATCAACAGGTTCAGCCATAGCCAGGCCGGCGCATTGAGTTCATGAAAGCTCAATGCAAGCGCACCCAGGGCGATAACACCTGCAGTCCGGCCGAACAAGCGCCAAACGGCGATCGTGATAATCAGGACGAGGAAAAAATCGAGAAGCTGCCATTGGCTCACCCAGCTGCCCGCCGCACCGTCAACGCCTGGAGCCACTAACAGCTTGTGGCCTGGCGGAAGATTCAGCGTAGTGCTAACGGTGGCAAAGCGCGTAGCCCATCCTGTCACGGGCAGGCGGCCGCGGGTCTCTGCCCGCCCGATTGCCTCGACGTCAACCGCAGTCTGGCGAAGCTCGACCCCGGTTTGGCCCGCATCAGCTCCAGCGGTTATCAGAAGGCTGTCGCCGTATTCGGTTGCACTGAGCAGCGAGTAGAGACCGCCCATATCGAGACGCCAACCACTCTGCATTGTTCCCGCTATGCTGTCCTCAACAACAAATCCATCACCATCAAAATCAAGCCACATTGTCCGGTGCAGCGTCAGCTCGTTGCTTGCAGATACCACTCCGCGACTGCGTTCAATAACTGAAAAACTCGCGTCGGGCTGCATTCGAAAAGCAGGCAGCGCCCGCCATTCTCCCGGCACATCCACCTGCGACGGGTCAACCGGCGGCAATCCTTCCACCGCGGTCACTCGCAACTGGTCATTTGACTGAAAACTCCAGATCTCCTCATCTGCCATATTGCTGCCGAGCGGCGGCCGGGCGATCAGGTCTTCGACGCCGCTCCCGCGCGCGAGCAAATGGATCGTCCAGCGGCCGGGGCGAACCTGCAGGTGCAGATCACCGTCAGCCTCCAGCTTGGCGGGCAAGGAGCTGGCAATACTCAGCGGCACGAAACCCTCGGGAAGAATGGAGCCAAAGATTTCTTCACGAACACTGCCAGATACATCGATCTGCAAGCGTGTCATCAACGAAGTTGGTATGTCGTCCGCGACAAGACGGTGCACGATCGTGCGAACAGAGTCTCTGGCTCGCGTATCGTGCTGTCTCTCTCCGAGAAATACGCCCCCCCGATTTATTTCGGCGCGCGCCACTGCCTTCCCGTCTACAGTAAGCGATACCAGTCCACTCTGTGGCGGAATGCGCATAACGCCTGGGCGCTCATCCCATTCGAACGCCCCGCTTATACGCCATGAGCCGGGCTTGAGTTTGATACTCGGGATTTCGCCGCGGGCAACGACTTCGATAGCGCGGTCATCGACGGTCACGCGGTCGGGCCAATAGTCCGAATTGCCAGGTAGCTCTACCCACTGCTCTTTCGCGTACACGGTCCATTGCTGGGAAAAACGCGCGCCGGACCCGTCCACGTTCAGCTGCAACTCGCCGGGCCAGGAACAGACGAAGGCATTCGGTTGATCATGCGATCGATTAAAGTAGAACGGACACTGCCGGTATTCCTTGTCCTTGAGCACCCATTGCTGCCAATCCTTCAGGTCGTCCGGGACGTAGGTCTCGGCGACAGCGCTTATTGCGTGGAAAAAGAAAAGCAGGGCAACTAACGCGCGATTCGGTGACATAACGGCTCTCCGCAAAACTTTGATGGACACTATACTGCAACGCAGCAGCGACACGATCTGGGTTAGCGCGTCGGCGATCTAATAGTGCGGCGGACGCTCATCCCCGGCATCGTCCCCCGGTACGCCGTCGCCGACCGACCGAACGCGTTGAACCAACGCCTTGCACAGTTCCTCAAGCTGCATGATCTTCGCCTGCTGCGCCGTGACGACATCATTAAGCTCATTGAGCAACTGATCCTGGTGGGCCAGCCTCATTTCAAGATCGATAAAGCGCTCTTCGCTCATGCGCATTCCCTTTGACATGGTTGCATTTCGTATCACAAACGTTGAATCATGCGCCACAGGATACACGGCTTCGCGCCGAGGAATAATAATGTCATTGCTACGGTTCGAGAATATCAGGCTGGATTTTGGCGAGCAGACCATACTGCGCGACGCTGAATTCTCGATCGAGCCGGGCGAACGCGTCTGCCTGATCGGTCGCAATGGCGCCGGCAAGTCCACAACACTGAAATTGATCACCGGCGAGCTGGAAGCTGACCAGGGCGAGATTATTCCGAAGGCAGGCATGATCGTAAGCCAGCTGCACCAGAATCTGCCGGAGGGACTGGATCTGCCGGTTCGCGATGTCATTCTCGGTGGACTGCACGAGATCGCGGCGCTACTTGATGAATACAAGGAAATGTCCAGCCGGCAACTCGACAAACACGGCCTCTCAGAGCTCGAGGCTCTGCACGCGAAAATCGATGCACACGACGGATGGCATATCGATCAGCGTGTCGACGCCACAATGACCGACCTCAACCTGCCAACCGACAAGAACATGAGTGAGCTATCCGGTGGCTGGCGTCGCCGTGTTTCGTTGGCGCGAGCGCTCGTGCAAAAGCCTGACCTGCTGTTGCTCGACGAACCGACCAATCATCTCGATATCGCAACAATTCAGTGGCTCGAAGATCGAATTTTCTCCTACCCGGGTGCGGTGCTGTTTATCACGCACGACCGCGCTTTCCTGCAACGACTGGCGACCCGTATCGTCGAGATCGACCGCGGCAAGCTGACAAGCTGGCCCGGCGACTACGACAACTTCCTGCGCCGAAAAGAAAAAGCACTGGAGGATGAAGAAGTTGCCAATGCCCGGTTCGACAAGAGGCTGGGCCAGGAGGAGGTCTGGGTTCGTCAGGGGATCAAGGCGAGGCGTACGCGCAATGAGGGCCGGGTTCGAACACTGGAGAAGATGCGCGAAGAGGCAGCGGGACGAATCAAGCAGGACAATAAAGCGCGCATACACATCGAAGAGGCGGAACAATCTGGCCGCAAAGTCATTCGCGCGAAGAACATTAGCTATAGCTATGACGATGAGCAGGTCATTAAGGACTTCTCGATAAAGATCATGCGCGGCGATCGCATCGGCTTCATCGGCAACAATGGGGTTGGTAAGACAACACTGTTGCGATTGCTGCTCGGCAAACTGGAGCCACAAACCGGAACGATCAAGCTCGGCACAAATCTTGAAGTGGGCTATTTCGACCAATTGCGGCAGACGCTCGATCTCGAAAAGTCTGTGGCCTACAACGTGGGCGAAGGTCGAACTTACATCAACATGAACGGCAAGGACCGGCATATCGTCGGCTATCTGAAAGGCTTTCTGTTTACACCGAAACGTTCTGGCATGCCGGTCAAAGCGCTCTCCGGCGGTGAGCGTAATCGTGTGATTCTTGCCAAGTTGTTTACCCGCCCGGCTAACCTCCTCGTGCTTGACGAACCAACCAACGATCTTGATATCGAGACGCTTGAGGTTCTCGAAAAAAGGCTATGCGATTACTCGGGAACGCTGCTTGTTGTCAGCCATGACCGGGAATTTCTCGACAATGTTGTTACAAGCACCGTGGTATTCGAGGCCGATGGCCGTGCGAAGGAATACGTGGGCGGATATTCGGATTGGGTCCGCTACGGTCATCAACTGGCGGAAACCGAGAACGCGGCCGTCGCCGCCGCGAAAAAACGTGACGCGGTGGAACGGCGCAAGACCAGCAACAAAACCAAGCTAAGCTATAAGGATCAGCGCGAATTGGATCAGTTGCCGGCGAAGATTGAGGAACTGGAAACCGAAATCGCAGCGTTTCAGGCAAAGATCGCGACACCCGAATTCTATTCTCAGGATCAGGACGCCGTGCAGCTTGTCTTGAGGGCTTTACGCGATGCGGAGACGTTACTGGAACAACGCATCAACCGCTGGGGCGAACTTGAGAGCGGCCAGGGGTCGGCGTAGCGAATTAATCCGCTGGCCGGGTCATGTAATAGCACCTGTCTTGCAGAGCCGCTCCGGCCGGGTAATCCTGAACCTCGAAACCCATCGCCTGGTAGCAGCGAAACGCGGGCTCGTTATCCTTGTAAACGAATAAGGCAATTGCCTCGACATCCGAATTCGTTCGCGCCACCGCGATTAGTTCTTCCAACAACTTACGACCAACTCCCTGACCTCGCCTGTCTGGATTCACCACAAGGCGTGCCAGGTGCGAGCGACCGTACCGATACCCCATTTGCCCAAAAGCAGCGAATTCACCTGCCGCATTCCTGAGGCAATACGATGCGAACTCTTGCCAGCGGCTGTCCGTGTGAAACGACTCCCGGTCAAATGGAAATCGAAAGCGAGGCCCGCCCCAGATATCGACGGAGGCCGCGTCCGGAAACCACGTCATCAATTCGTCTATGTCTGCCTCGGAGGCAGGCTCGAGCTTCGGCAGGCTTCGCAGCATCGACCGCAACTACAGGATCTGCTGAAAGCTGACGCTCAGGCCGCCAGGTGCAACAGCAAAGTAGATCTTCTCGCCATGCGCTTCCATCGGACCCTGGACTTCAATGCCATTCTTTCTGGCGTTCTCTGCGACAGCATCCGCATCATCGACAACGAGTTGCAGCATCAGACCGGCCGGCATGTTCTCACCTTTTTGCCATATCTCGATCCAACTCGAATCGCCAGCCGGAATAACGCAACCCTGAAAGACATCACTGGCACCGCCGAGATCGCGTTCGGGCAGACCAAGTCCCTGGGTGAAAAATTGCGCCATCGAAATCGCTTCCTCAGCGACCGCACAAAATCGAATACCCAATACTTTCATCTCAAATCTTCAGTTCGGGCATTGTCTCGACGAAAAACTTATCGAATGCTCTGTGTACTATTTCAGATGATATCTGGAGTGCTTCCATCGCCTCTTTGAAGTGCTCCATTTCGGCAAATTCCCGACGCCCATCCGCTGCAATGACTTTCAGTGCCATTGTCGCCATGGCCTCTTTCTCGGGGTCGGAAAAAGAAGATGCAAGCTCAAGCAAGCCGTCAGCCAACTGGGGCTTCTCAAGCATTTCATTCATAGCGCGCGTAATTAAAGCCAGCGCCTCAGCACCCGGCAACTTAAAGTGCTCCTCGATCAGTTCCATCATCTTCGCAGATTCTTCAGGTTCAATCTGCCCGCTGCTGCGAGCGATGTAGACAAGCAATGCGGCAACCACAAACTGCGCATCGTATTCCTCGACTCCGTCGGCCGATTCGACGACAAGCTTCGTGCCCTCAATCCGTGAAACAAAAATATCGTCGCTACTCATAGTTCTCTCACTTCGTATCGTATTTTTTTCGCATATGTTTGACAGACTCGCATATCAAACGCTCAAGAACCGCTTCATCGACATCTGATAAGCGCCTTAGATAAAGACAGGACTTGCCCGTCTTGTACTTACCTAGTTTTTTCAGCAACGACTCAAATAATTTGAAGCCGGGGATGATATAGATGGTCAATGCCTGTTTTCGTGGCGAATAGCCGGTGAGCATGAAATCACCCTCACGGCCACTGGCGTACTGATAGTGATACTGGCCATAGCCAACAATGGCCGAGCCCCACATCCTGGCTTTGGCGCCGGTTGCTTTGCGCATCATCGCTGCGACTTTTTTGACGTCGGCACGATTTTGCCTGTCTTCAATACCGTTAACGAAAGCCGTCACGCTTTGCTTTCCGGGACGCGTCTTGATTTCCGCCATAAATGCGTACCCCCTAGTGCGAAGTTCCGAACAGCCTGTCTCCCGCATCACCGAGGCCCGGAACAATGTACTTCCTCTCGTCAAGCCTCTCGTCAATTGCGGCAGCGTAAATGGGCACATCCGGATGCTTAGCTTCAACCAGGGCAATCCCCTCCGGGCAGGTCACAATGCAAACAACGACGATGCTTCCGGCGCCACGTTCTTTGAGTTTGTCTATAGCGGCCGCCGTCGATCCTCCCGTCGCCAGCATCGGGTCGATAATGATGCAGGTGCCCCCTTTTATTTGTTGCGGAAATCTCTCGTAATAGGTAACCGGCAACTTGGTTTCCTCGTCCCTGTACAGACCGACGAAGCCAACGCGAGCTGTAGGAACGAGTTCGAGTATGCCCTCAAGCATTCCGACGCCAGCGCGAAGAATAGGAATAACAACGAGATCAGTATCGAGCTTGCGACATTTGGCCTCCGCGACCGGCGTTTGCACCCATGCTTCCCTGGTCTTGATATTCTTCAGGGCTTCGTAGCAGACAAACTTGGTGATCTCGGTTGCCAACTCTCGAAAGCGTTTATGGCCTGTTTCAACATCCCGAATTATCGCCAGTTTATGCTGCACGCAGGGATGATCGATCAGTTCAGCCATTTTCTAGTCTCCATTCTTCGGGTTGGATACATCTGACCAGATCGCATATTCGGTGCCGCTCGGGTCAATGAAGTGAAATCGTCGGCCGCCTGGAAAGGGGAAGATTGGTTCGGAGATCGTGGCACCAAGTTCCTGAACACGGTCCAGATCACGTTCCAGATCGGAACTGAAGAAAATCAGCAATACACCACTTGATGGCGCAGGCTCAGCGGAACGGCGAAAACCACCGTCAAAGCGACCATCGTTGAAACTCATGTAGTCATCGCCCCAGAGTTCAAACGACCAGCCAAACAAAGCTGAAAAAAACGCTTTGGTTTTGCCGAGATCCGTAACTGGAATTTCAACGTAGTCAATACAGTTTTCTGCTCTCATCGCATCCCCCGTAAAGCTCTATGGCCCCTTCAACCTCACCAACGGCCGCTCGGCGGCAATAAACACGGTGCCAAATTCGCCGTTGATCTCGTAACGACCGTCCGCGTGTCGCCTGAGTCCTTCAATTACACCATGCCCGAGATCTTCGACAAGGTCAGTCATTGAAAATGACTTATCGTCTTCAACGCTTACCTTTTCGCAATAAGGAAACTCTATAATCGCTGTCCGGATGCAGACTTTCTCGGCCGGCCTCGGCTCCTCATAAGACGGATGTTCGACCGTCAGAAACAGGTCGACATCGATCATTAGCGACCCGGCCTCAAGATGCCAGGAAATAATGAAAGACTTATCGATATCGACCGCCGCAAACTCGCGCAACTCTCGCCAGTCTTTAGCCTCTGCTGTATCGATCTTCACTGTTCAACACCTCGAACAGGCTGCTCACAATTCAGCGGACCTTCTCCCGGCATGATGCCGAAGTGTGTCGCTATTTCTAATGGGCTATTCACGACGTCGAGTATAACTTAACCAAATGTATTGGCGACCCAGACACCAATAAGGTGCGAGAGAACCACTACCAGAATCGCGATTCCCAGATGTTCCATAATAATGAGCCACGGAGACTCGTTATGCGAACGTGCAAGAAAGTAGCTCAGCACTGTAATGACCAGCATTCCCCATGCGATCGAGGCGACCACGGCCGGACCTAACGGCAGTAGCAACAGCGGTACGACGAAGCTCAGTGCGAATACGAACTTCGTCAGAAACGTCGCAATCGTCGCCTGCCAGACATGCTCATGGTCTGTCGTCGGATCTGACTCTTCGGCCAGATGAATGCCAAGCGCGTCGGACATGGAGTCGGCAACTGCGATCACGAGAATGCCGCCGAGAACCGCTGTGATCGACTGCGTCCCTGCGTTAAGGCCGGTAATCATCCCGAGGGTTGTGATAACACCTGATGTCGCACCGAAGAAAAGTCCGGTGCGCGCACCGTCGCTCTTGAAGAAATCCATATCTCGCTACCTTAGTCCGCAAGCACTCGGCTGTAGAGACAGATAGCGTCATCGTCGCCTGGCATGATAATCATCCGCTCGAAAGTGAGTCCGAGTTTTTCAATCAGACCAATCGATGCCGTATTCGTCGGCGAGACAATCGCCGTCAAGACACCAATTCCGAGCGTGTCGCGTGCGTATTCGACGACAGCCTTTGCCGCTTCACCCGCATAACCCTTGCCGCAATAATCCGGCAGTACGCCAAAACCGATGTCGGGATGGTCGATGTTCTCGCGCTTGAACAACCCACAGATACCAATCATGGTGCCATCCGATTTCAGGGACATGCAGTACGGTCCATAACCATAATCCTCAAACAGCTTCCCGGCTCCACCTTTGATCGCTTCCCGCGCCTCCTCGACAGTACGAATACCGCGATCCGCTACATTCTCAATAAACGCAGGATCATTCCAGACGGCCAGCATCAAGGCCGTGTCGTCAACCGTCACTGGACGAAGGCGAAGTCGATCAGTCTCCATAAGCCAGCTAAGCGCATCAGGGGTGTTGTTCATAACTCTCGCTTTTGATCTTGTTCTCGCCGTGCACACCCTGCTCGATTGGGTTGCGAATGTTCGACATTACAGTTCTTAGTCGAGGAATTCCCAGGAATCAGCCCCGTCGAATTTCCTGACCCTGATGTGTCCATAAGCCTCAGGATCGCACATCCGAAAATTAACAGCCATCCTGGACGATGAGTCTTGATCCAGCCCAATCCAGTGAGTCGTACAACCGCAGGTCTTACATGAGTGCATGGCTAGCGTTTTGTCACCATGGATGTAGGCCTGCGTCGCATCGGCAGCCGATGAGAGCGTTATCTCACTGACCCTGGCATAGGCCCACAACGTACTGTATCGACGACAAACTGAGCAATTACAATCAGTTAGCCAGTCCGGCTGCCTGGGGTAGGTGAATTTCACAGCGCCACAATGGCAAGAGCCTTCAATCATTTTCGCGGGCCTCCCAGTCGCTCCAGTCTATTTCACGTCCAGGAAATGCCGGGCTCTTAAATGGCCAGTCGGTGGCAAGCCAGTGCTTCACCGTAGCGAACAAACGAGCGTCGAGATCGCCATGCAATTCACTCGCCCTGACCCACAAATAGACCTCGGCATCGTAAGCCCGGGCCTCTGTTGGATTGATGTAGACGCAACCAATAACCCTCGACTCATCCAGTGTGACCATCGTGTATGCAAATGAAGAGCGATTCCGGAATTCCTTCTGATGCCATCCGAGGTCAATCAAATTGTCCTCGATAGTCAGCCCCAGAGGCCAGCCGGATTCCGGCCACATGGCTTTCAGATGCTCAACGCTTGACATGACGGCGTCATAATCTTTGACGACGTCATTAATGCTCAGCATTCGTAGACGAAAATCCGGGTGTTCCAGACCCTCCGGCACCGCAAAGTCGTCGGTAACAAAACGAAATCTCGAGCGCTCGCTCACGGTGCTTTTTGTTCGCGAGAATCGCCGAACTGGTTCACTAACTGTTCATCGCTTTAGCGAGTTTTTTTTTCGCCGCGACAAGGTCAGGTTTCGGCACATCTGCGCGCGCCTCGACCTCTCGCATTTCGACGAGAGCGGCTTCGACATCGGTACCTGTCAACCACTCGACAACTTTGCCGGTCTTGCTGCCGTCGTCGTCTATCACCGCAGAATGATCACCGTCCAGAATCGCAACGCGATGTTTGCAAAGATTGCCAAACGTCCCGGCTGGGCAATCGCAAAGCGCGGTAAGACTGTCGCCATCCTTTATAAAAGTGAGTTCATAGGGATCGGAAGACGAGCCCTTCACCTGCATCGAGAGTTGCTCCATCTCTGCGTCCTCCTTAAATGCCCATACGCACGAGAACGTCGATAACCTCACGCATGAAGCGCTCGGCTGTAGGGTAGTCAGTAGCGAAGTCTGCTTCCAAAGCCCTGGCGCGCGTCAGTACCGAACCGGTTTCTGTCTGACCGGCATCTTCCTCCAGCATGCTATGAATATCTGTATCGAGTTGTCGAACCAGCGACCGTGTTTCGTCGTCCAGCTCAGTATCATGGATTTCCTTCTGAAGCTTTGCCAGAAGTGCCTTGACTTGTTCCGTGCTCATAATCCTTACCCCAGCCTGCGTATGCCGATTGCCTTTCGAATCTTTTCCATATAAGGAACTGCAACCTCCCGCGCTCGCGCTGCGCCTTTCTGCAATTCCGCTTCAACGACCGACGGATCGGCCATCAATCGTCCGTATTCTTCGCGTGCCGGCCCGATATGCTCGTTGAGGTACTCGAATAATTGCTGTTTCATCGCACCCCAGGCGACGCCTTCGGCGTACTGCTTCTCGACAGCCGCAGTCTCTTCCTCTGTCGCAAAAGCCTTGTAGATTTCGTACAGGGTGCTGCCGTCTATATCCTTGGGCTCACCCGGTTCAAGACTGTTCGTTTTGATCTTCATGATCAGCTTGCGAAACGGTTTCTCCGGGGCAAACAGTGGAATCGTATTGTTGTAGCTCTTCGACATCTTTCGGCCATCGAGCCCCGAAAGCACGGCTGTGTGGTCATCGATTACGGGCTCCGGAAGCACCAGTACATCGCCATAGTGATGATTGAAGCGTTGCGCGATATCCCGCGCCATCTCGACATGTTGTTTCTGGTCGCGGCCCACGGGAACCCTGGTCGCTTTGAATATCAGAATATCGGCTGCCATCAGGATCGGATAGCAGTAAAGAGCCATCGTGATGCCTTTGTCCGGATCTTTGTTGTCGCCGTCGATATTGGCCTGTACCGCCGCCTTGTAGGAATGCGCCCGGTTCATCAAGCCCTTTGCCGTCATGCTCGTCAGTATCCAGGTCAGTTCGGGAATCTCCGGAATATCCGACTGCCGGTAGAACACAGAGTTTTCAGTATCCAAACCAAGCGCCATCCAGGCGGCGGCGATCTCAAGCGTTGACTGGCTGATCTTGTCGGGGTCTTCGTTTTTAGCCAGCGCGTGGAAATCAGCCAGGAAATAGTAGTTTTTCTTCTCCGGGTCTTTGCTCGCCGCAATACTCGGACGAATCGCGCCGACATAGTTGCCTATGTGCGGCGTACCCGTCGTGGTAATTCCCGTGAGATAGATATCTTGCGTCATGCTCTAGTATCCCGCTGCCTGTCCGTCTTTTCGAACTTCACTGGCGCCATAGTACACACCTTGCTCTTCGTCCCACATGATTGCCTGATACCCACCAAAGCCTCCATCGCTGCCGCCAAGCGTGTGCCCCAGTGCTTCCAGTTTATCGCGCGTTTCCTGACTAAATTGCGTTTCGAGGTGAACAACACCGCCGTCCGTCATTACCGAACCGGTCGGCTGGGATGAGCCAGTGTGATTGATACGCGCCGCATCGCCTGCTTCCTGCAGGTTCATGCCGAAGTCCACCATGTTCACGACGACCTGGGCGTGGCCTTGTGGCTGCATCGCTCCACCCATGAGCCCAAAACTGATAAACGGCTTGCCGTCTTTCATAACGAATGCCGGAATAATGGTGTGAAATGGACGTTTACCACCTGCCACAACGTTAGCGTGATCGGCGTCCAGCGCAAATAACTCGGCACGATCCTGCAAAACGAAACCGAGGTCACCGGGCGTCATGCCGGACCCCATACCGCGATAGTTGCTTTGAATCAGCGACACCATGTTGCCGCTCGAATCGGCGACCGTGAGATAAATCGTATCGCCATCCTCCAGCTTGGCGTCGCCCGCCGGTAGTGATTTCGACGCCTTCTCTGGATCAATTAGTTTGCGCCGGTCATCCGCGTATTTCTTGGATATCAAAGTTTCGACCGGAACATCGACGAAGTCCATGTCAGCATAGAATTTCGCACGGTCTTCGAAAGCGAGCTTCTTAGCCTCAACGAGTGTATGCAGGTACTCGGCGCTGCCAAAACCCATCGATGCGATATCGAAGCCTTCGAGAATATTAAGAATCTGCAGCGCGGCGATACCCTGACCATTGGGCGGCAACTCGTACACATCCCAACCACGATAGTTCGTTGAGACTGGTGTAATCCACTCCGACTCATGCGCCGCCATATCATCATAATTCAAAAGGCCGCCCTGCTCCGCCATGTAAGCATCAATACGCTTTGCGATGCTGCCTTTGTAAAATTCGTCGCGACCCTTGTCGGCGATCAAGGTCAGGGTTGCGGCAAGCCTCGGATTCCTGAACATCTCGCCTTTCTTCGGTACATCCCCGTTCGGCATGTAAGTTTCCGCGAAGCCCGGGAAATGCGAAATACGCGCTTTGTTTGATTGAAAATAATGCGCGATCACCTCGGATACCGGGAATCCGTGGGTCGCGTAAGCGATAGTCGGTGCGAGAATTTCCTTCATTCCCAGACGTCCATAGCGGCTGTGTAGCTCAAACCACCCGTCGACCGCCCCCGGCACGCTTACGGGCAGCGGCCCGAACGGCGGTATCGTCTCAATTCCATTTTGCTGGAAATACTCCAATGTCATCGCCTTGGGCGCACGCCCGGACGCATTGAGGCCAACCAGTTCCTTCTTCTGTGCATCCCAAACGATGGCGAACAGGTCGCCACCAATGCCGTTGCCTGTTGGCTCCATCAAGCCAAGGGCTGCATTTGCCGCAATCGCCGCATCGACCGCACTCCCGCCGGCTTTCAGAATATCCAGAGCAATTTGAGTCGCCAGCGGCTGACTGGTAGCGGCCATAGCGTGAGGCGCTATTACTTCGGACCGTGACGCAAGCGCACGCCCCGCAACCCGGTCGTAACCTGGCTCAGACCCGGCCATTACTGGGGCACCTATGAAAAGAACTGTGATTCCGGCTATCCATCCTCGCTTTCTCATCCTTCGCTCCGCCATCTTGTGAACATCAAGCCCGCAACGCGGGAGCCGCTAATGATGGCACTCGCCGTCGACTGCGGCAACAGGGTATGATTTGCCTATGAACATTGACTATTCAGACAAGAACCCAGAGCTCGGCGCACTTTTCGCCGAGCATATCGAAATCCTGAGTGCGCGCCATGATCACGCACTTGAGAAGGCAGGTGCCAGCCACGCGGTGATCTTCTCGGGGAATCCGAAGATCGCGTTTCTTGACGACTATCATATGCCGTTCAAGCCGAACCCGCACTTCGTCAATTGGGCGCCGCTCACACGCCTGCCGTTTTCGTACATCGTCTACACGCCCGGCGAAACACCGATACTGATCTATTTTCAACCGCGCGATTACTGGCATGTTGTGCCGGGTACACCGGACGGTTACTGGACCGATCACTTCGATATTCGTATCGTGCATTCTCTTGACGACGTTGCAGGGCACCTGCCAGAAGACCGCGAGAAATGCATCATCATCGGCGAGATCGACGATAACGCGCTGGCCGCCGGCATTGAGCGGGTCAACCCGACAACTGCGATCAATATCCTGCATTACGCGAGAGGTGCGAAAACGCCGTACGAGCTGGCGATCATGCGGCTGGCATCACTTCGCGGTGCGACAGGACATATTGCTGCGGAAGCTGCGTTTCGCGACGGTATGCCGGAATTCGAAATTCATCGTGCGTATTGCAAGGCCGTTAGTCATACGGACCCCGAGTTGCCCTACACAAATATTGTCGCCCTGAATGAACATGGGGCCATCCTGCACTACACCGACCTTGACCGACCGGCGCCGCCCAAATTGCATTCCTTCCTGATTGATGCGGGTGCACAGGTACACGGATACGCATCCGATATCACTCGAACCCACTCCCATGGCGATCAGCGATTCCAGGACCTCATCGATCGAATGGACGCTATGGAGCAGGAGATCGTTAGCCGGGTTCAAGTCGGCGTTGATTATCGTGAATTGCAAATCACCACACACAGACTGTTAGCTGAAGTCTTGGTCGACGCCGAACTCGCGACCGGTGACCCCGCCACGTTGCTTGAGACAGGGGTGACTTCGGCATTCTTTCCTCACGGTCTTGGTCACTTGCTCGGCATTCAAGTCCACGATGTCGGCGGATTCATGGAGAACGAGTCCGGCACCACGATCGATCCTCCAAGCGGCCATCCGTTCCTGCGCCTCACCCGCGTTCTTGAGGAAAACATGGTGCTCACGATTGAACCTGGTTTGTATGTTATCGATATGCTGCTCGAAAATCTGCGAGGGACGCCTGCCGAACATCACGTGAACTGGACGAATGTAGACTGGCTGCGCCCGTTTGGCGGCATTCGAATTGAGGACAATGTCCGCGTGCTCGAGAATAACCGGGAGAATCTGACCCGCGACGCCTTCGCGTACGCATCAAAATAGCGCAATAACTTTCGCCGGCGTGCCATAACAGTGCATGTCTTTGCGCACGAACCGCTAGTCTTCTGCGTCTCGCGCAAGCTCCCCGTTGGCACAAAATGTGCACATGGAAATGGGTATGGCAGCCCGAAAACGAAACATATCACTGCGCGGTTTACGAACCTTCTGCGCTGCAGCTCAGCAGGAAAGTTTTCGCGAGGCCGCAGAGCAGTTGTTTCTGACTTCATCAGCGGTCAGCCACCAAATAAAACACCTCGAATCGGAGCTAGGAAAAAAGCTGTTCACCCGTAACTCGCGATCGCTGACGCTGACCGAAGACGGGCAGTCTCTTCTCGCCGAGCTGCGACCCGCCTTGAAAAGTCTCGATTTGATAGTGGAGCAACACAGCGCCAAGAAAACGCGCGGCGGCCTTCGAATCTCCGTGCAGCCGTTTTTCGCCAACGAACTTTTCGTTCCCCGGCTTCACGAATTTGTCGCAGAGCATCCCGACATAGAAATCAGTATCGATACCAATGACGAATCACCCGAAAAGCACCCCAGCACCGCCGATATTTCGATACGGATATTCAAGTCTCCGCCAACATCGCTCGCCTGCGATCGACTGTTTCCGCTGTGCCTGGTCCCAGCAGGCTCTCCGGAGTTCTACGACAAGATCAGAGTCGTCGGCGGGCGTATTTCCAATGTTCATCCTCTGATCATTCACGAGTCCAGGCCGAATGCATGGCGCAAATGGGAGAGGGTCGCACGACTCGCTATTCCGAAGAACGTGCCAACCGTTCGATTCGACTCGATGACCGCCGTCGTCCGAGCGGCCGAACGTGGGATGGGTGCTGCCCTGGTACCACTGCAGCTTAGCCAGAGCTGGTTTGAGTCAGGTAGTCTGGTACAGCTGTTCGACCACAAGTTAGTCACGAATGACGCCTACTACCTGGTTTGTCGGCCCGAGGACAGCCAGAACGAATCCATACTGTCATTCAGAAACTGGGTCCTGAAAAACTTCGCTGACGAACGATGAATATTTTTCACTGCAATCTGTACTTTTTATCGTTTGTTGAATTATCCAGGCCGCCCTATTGTGTCTCTCAACGAGACGGCAGTTGTCGCTCGTACAGCCCCCACCACAATTGAAGAGACACAAACATGAACAATATTGGTTCCTCAAGAAAAGGCAAGATCGTTTTTGCGGCGATAATTGCGTCGTTTTTAACTTCAGCTGCACATGCGGAAACCCGTACTTCTCCCTTCGAGATGATGGTCGTATCGGATAGCTCTCACGGGAAAACGGTCCTCTCAGGCTCTTACGATTCCGCCATACAGAAGCTCTCAACGGCAAAGACAGCTGATTTCGCGAAGTACACTAATTTGTGCGTCGCCTACACCAAGTCCAAGAATCTCGAGCGAGCGACCGAGGCCTGCCAGGGCGCGGTTTCCCTCGCTGAGGAAAAAGCGCTGCGCAAAGTCAGCAAGCGTCGACAGTCAGACCTGGAGCACCGCAACACCCAGAGGAACTACGCGATGGCCCTGTCGAATCGGGGCGTCCTCTCTGCCGTAATGGGAGACCTGGATCAGGCAGAAAGGGACTTTACCGCGGCGATGGAACTGAAGACTCGCAACAAACGTGTGAAAAACAATCTCGCTCGTTTGAGTTACATGCCTCTCAGCGCATCGGGCCAGTGAGCTCAAGACCTGACATAGGCCTAACATGGGCCAATGTCAGGCAAAAGCAAAGGGTTTTTGATCACCGCCCCCTTCACGATCGAAAACTAACAAGGCGGCTTTCCACCCCCCCGGAGAGCCGCCTTATTTTTGCTCTGCCTCGCGACGTCTTCGCTCGGCTTTAATCTTCGCTTTCACAGCGGCGCCTTTACGTTCAAGCATCGGTCGCACGGCTGTGCCTAACCAGGGAAAAATATACAGCAGCATGGTTAAAAGACCGCTAATCCGGGGCATGGACTGCTCACGAAGATTGTTGCTACAAAGATCCAGAATCGCCTGAGCGACTTCGTCGGCCGTGCTGATTGGCTGCGAGAATGTAAGGTCAGATGTCGCGTCGATATCTGCCATGATGAACCCCGTATCGATGGGGCCTGGCGACACGACAGCGAGCTTGATTTTGCTGTCCGCCACTTCAACACCGAGGCCGTAAGTGAACGAACGCAGGCCTGCCTTGCTGGCGGCATAACAGACACTTCCCGGTATTGCTGCACGCCCTGCGAGCGAACCCACATTGATAATGGCACCACCGCCCGCCTTGCGAAGATACGGTAGGGCAATTCGACTTAGTATTATCGGCGCTTTGAGGTTCACGTCGATCATCCGGCCGAGTTCACTTGCGCTGACATCCTCAACATTGCCACGCTTGTGATAGCCCGCGTTGTTGACCAGGATATCGACACTGCCGAATTCAAACGCAGTTTTCTTGAAAACGTCGACGCCGGCCTCAGCATCGGTCACATCCATGGGGAAAATCTTGACGCGCGTTTTGAGCCGCAATTCTGCAGCTATTACATCGAGATTCTTTTTGTTCCGCGCGACGAGCATCAAATTGGCACCGGCGTCGGCAAACAAGCGTGCGGCAGCAGCACCCACACCTTCGGAGCCACCCGTGATAATCACCGTCTTATCTTTAAGTATCATCGGCGAATACTATCACCGATACCCAAAAAGGGGTCAGAGCCCTTTTCGGAGAAACAGGTCACAGCCCTTTTGAGTGTTTAGAAGCCAAGATAGGCTTTGATTTTTTTCCACAAACTCGTTTCCCAACCGTAAACATCCAGTTGGTCGGGATCGAGCGCGGCGACCGGCATTGTCGTATCGGCAGGCATGTCCTCATTTGCCGCGATGTCCTCCGGGCGCAACTCGAGCCTGCCTTCTCTGCACTGGTTGGATTGCGTCAATCCATCGACAGCGAGACTGAGATAGGGCAGAACATCGTCATCAACAATGTCATCAAGAAACACTGCGTCTGGATCGAATGATTCCTTGGTGAGAATTACGCAATCGTCGAAAGCTTCGTCTTTGCTAATGGTCCTGCCCCAGGGTCCGCCGTGAGTACAACATTAGAGCTATTGGCCAAAAAACGCTGTGAGATATCTCACAATAGCGAATATCGTTTATTCTTTTTATTTCAATAGTTTATCGCGCTGAATTTGTCACAGGCGTAAAAAAACCGGGTCAGAGCCCGGTTTTTCCAGCAAGAGCGGACTCCTGCGCTTATTCTTCTGCGACAGCTTCCGACGCCTGATCCGTCAGCATGACAATTGCCATCGGCGCATTATCGCCCGGACGCGGACCCGTCTTCAAAATACGCAGATAACCACCGGGGCGTTCTTTGCAGCGCGGTCCAATCTCTGAGAACAGTTTGCCAACGACTTCTTTGTCGCGCAGACGACTGAAAGCAAGACGGCGATTTGCAACACTGTCTTCTTTGGCAAGCGTAATAAGAGGTTCTACGACGCGGCGCAGCTCCTTCGCTTTGGGCACTGTCGTACGAATCGTTTCATGCTTGATCATCGAAGCGGCCATGTTACGAAACATTGCCTTGCGATGGGAGCTGTTACGACCCAGTTTACGACCGGATTTTCTATGACGCATTTTACTATCCTAAATATTCTTCAGTTAACACCCTGAGCTCTCGCCCGGAGATGCTTTACATCATGAGTTCGTGCTCAGGACGAAGTGACGGCGGCGGCCAGTTTTCCAGACGCATGCCCAATCCCAAACCGTGACCTTCCAGAACTTCCTTAATCTCAGTCAGAGACTTCTTGCCGAGATTCGGTGTTCGAAGAAGCTCAACCTCCGTACGCTGCACGAGGTCACCGATGTACATGATGTTCTCTGCCTTGAGGCAGTTCGCTGAACGTACGGTAAGCTCAAGTTCGTCAACCGGACGCAACAGAATCGGATCAACCTGATTCTCGGCTTGTGCACCAACGCCTTCTTCCTGACCCTGCAGGTCTACGAAGACCGACAGCTGGTCTTTGAGGATACTGCCTGCTCGACGAATCGCTTCTTCCGGCTCAATCGTGCCATTGGTTTCGATGTCGATAAGTAACTTGTCGAGGTCAGTGCGTTGTTCTACGCGAGCTGATTCGACCGTATACGTTACACGGACAATCGGGCTGAATGATGCGTCGAGTTGCAGACGTCCAATCGGTCCACCCTGCTCTTCAAATGACGGCCGCTGTGTGGCCGGGCGATAACCGCGGCCGCGCTCAACCTTGAGAATCATGTTCAGCTCACCAGCTTTGGTCAGGTTGGCGATAACAAGCTCGGGATTCATGATTTCAACATCATGATCGAGCTGAATGTCGCCGGCCGTTACCGGGCCAGGTCCTTTCTTCGATACTCGCAGCTCAGCCGTGTCACGTGTGTTCATGGTGACCGCGACCTGCTTCAGACTCAAAAGAATGTCGACGACATCTTCCTGAACGCCTTCGATGCTGGTGTACTCGTGAAGTACGCCTTCTATCTCAGCTTCCGTAATTGCAGAGCCAGGCATAGACGACAACAGAATGCGACGCAGCGCATTGCCGAGCGTATGACCGAATCCGCGTTCGAACGGTTCGATGGTGACTTTCGCTTGCAAATCGTTGACCGGCGTAACTTTTACAACGCGCGGCTTCAAAAAATCGTGTACTGATTCCTGCATGGGAATTAACCCTCCTGACTACTTCGAGTACAGCTCGACG
>Ga0055584_100001382_pt1 | contig 23950 bp, 19 predicted proteins | sample OSDHelmetaG_FD_58716 | JGI IMG/M metagenome (GOLD analysis project Ga0055584, IMG submission 58716) | Pelagic marine sediment microbial communities from the LTER site Helgoland, North Sea, for post-phytoplankton bloom and carbon turnover... | ecosystem: Environmental > Aquatic > Marine >...
GGTAGTTACATCATAGGTCACGGTAGCAGACATTCCCGGCGGCTTTTCCGCGTAGGAAGGCAATGCGTCCGCAAGCTTCAGCCACGTCTGGGACGAACTGGTGCAGATATGCATGGTGGGCTGGAAAGCGCCCGGGTCGTCCATTGCTCCGGCTAGAATGCCGAGGCGGTTGGTAGAAGACCGCTCGACATAGACAGGCGACCCGCAGTCCGGGCAGAAATGGCGCAGCAAGGTCTCCGATCCTTGATAGACCTTCGGCGTTTCTCCCGTGAGTTTCACGTCCGCCGCTTCGAAGAAAATCAGGCCCATAAACGCTGCGCCGGACGCGCGTTGGCACATGCGGCAGTGGCAGACCACCTGAATACCCGGCGCGCCGCTAACCTCGAACCGTATGTTGCCGCAAAGACAGCCGCCTGTTTGCTTCGTCATGGCAATACCTCCCAAAGTTAATTGATTATACGAGAGTCTAGGCACGGATTGTCGTGCTGGTCGAGACCAATCAGTGTGGCAATCACGGCACCCAGCGCCGGGTCAGTTCCGCCCGGTCGTCATAGCTCGCCTCGAAGATCGGCGCGGCGAGGGTCGCGCGGACGTGTAGGGTGTCCGAGCCCGAGTTGCGGAAGCCGTGGAACTTGCCGGCCGGGATTATGACACTCATGCCCGCTTTCGCCTGATGCCGTTCCTCCCCCACCCAGATCTCCGCCTCGCCCGCGACGATGGTCAGCACCTCCTCGACCGCATGCAGGTGGTTCGGTGCGCCGAGGCCGGGGGCGCAGAACTGCTCAAAAATGCAGAGTTGAGAGGAACCGGTGACGGCAGAGACCAGCATGACGGTCTCGACGCCTTTGCGCCATTCTTCTCGCGGTTGGGTGGCTTGGTTGATGACGCGCATGGATCGATCTCCTTCTATCCAGGGTCCGGTTCGGCTGACATCGCCGGTGGAGCACGATATGATCGGGCCGCACTCGCCAGGCCGCCAGGAAAATCTCGCCCCATGTCCGACTATCCCCGCCAGTACAACGCCGCCGCCGATATGGTCGATCGCCATGTGAGCGAGGGCAGAGCAGCCAAGGCCGCCTTCATCGACCCGATGCGCACCCTCACCTATGGCGAGTTGGTGGCGGAATCGAACCAGGCGGCTAACCTGATGGGCGCGCTGGGCTTGCGGCGCGAGGATCGGGCGGCGTGTATCCTGCTAGACACTTGCGACTACCCAGTGATTTTCTGGGGTGCGATCAAGGCAGGCGTGGTGCCGATTGCGCTCAACACGCTGCTGACGACGGAGCAGTACCGCTACATCCTGGAAGATAGCCGGGCGCGGGTGCTGTTCATCTCCGCACCGCTACTGGCGGTGGTCGAGCCGATCTTGGCGAGCCTGCCGCATCTGGCCCACACGGTTGTGGTTGGCGAGGGCGATGATTTCACAGTCAAGCGCGCGACTCAGCCGGAGAGCTTCACTCTGGCCGACACCGTGGCAGATGAGGTGGCGTTCTGGCTGTATTCCAGCGGCTCCACCGGCATGCCGAAGGGCACGAAGCATCTGCACACCTCGGTAATGGAGACCTGCCGGATTTATGCGAAGCCAATTTTGGGCATTAATGAGGACGACGTGTTTTTGTCGGCAGCCAAGCTGTTCTTTGCCTATGGCCTGGGCAATGGCATGACCTTCCCGCTGAGCGTTGGCGGCACAGCGATCCTATGGCCAGAACGGCCAACGCCCGACGCCATGTTCCAACTGATGCAGCAGCACAAGCCGACGCTGTATTTCGGCGTGCCTACCCTCTACGCCGCCATGCTGGCCTCTGGGCATACTGAGACCGGCGACAATCTTCGGGCCTGCGTATCGGCTGGTGAGGCGCTGCCGGAGGAGGTGGGCAAGGCGTGGGAGAAGCGCTTTGAGGTCGAGATCCTGGACGGTATCGGCTCCACCGAACTGCTGCACATTTTCCTGAGCAACCGCTCCGGCGCCGTGCGTTACGGCACTAGCGGGCAAGCGTTTGCGGGCTATGACCTGCGCCTGGTCGACGACGACGGCAGTGACCTCGGCGATGGTGAGATTGGCGAGTTGGTGGTGCGCGGCCCGACGGCGGCCGAGGGCTACTGGAACCAGCGGGCCAAAACCCGCCTGACCTTTCGCGGCGAGTGGACCCACACTGGCGACAAATATATTCGGTCCGCCGATGGGTATTACACCTACCAGGGCCGGACGGACGACATGTTCAAGGTCTCTGGCATCTGGGTCTCACCGTTCGAAGTGGAAAGCGCGCTGATCTCGCACGCGGCGGTGCTGGAAGCCGCGGTGGTGCCAGCGGAAGATGACGAAGGGCTGTTGAAGCCCAAGGCCTTTGTGGTGTTGCAGGGGGGCGCGGCGTCGGAGGGCCTGTTTGAGACGCTGAAGGCGCACGTGCAAGCCAGCGTTGGCCCGTGGAAATACCCGCGCTGGGTAGAGGTCGTGGAGGAGTTGCCGAAGACCGCGACGGGCAAAATTCAGCGGTTTAAGCTGCGGGATTAGCAATATCACTGTAATTGCGAGGCGCCCGCAGGGCAACGAAGCAACCCAGGGGGTCTGAGGCTCGGGCTCCTGGGTTGCCGCGTCGCTTCGCTCCTCGCAATGACGGCGGTATAGTGGGGCAATCTTGTAGCCTCAGGCCGCCCACCCAAATAGGAAACACCCATGGAATTCCACGCCCCCGACGCCTCCACCCCGTCCCGTCCCGGCCTGGTGCCGCGGGAGTTCACGCTCTTCCGCGGTGAGCGCAAAATCACCGGCGTGCTGTGGCAGAGCGAGAAGCCGGAGGCCGGTGCGCCGATGGTCCTCTGCGGCCATGGCGCCAGCGGCTCACGCCATCAGTCGCCAATCCCGAGCATCGCCGAGCATCTGGTGAACGACCACAACATGTTCGTGCTCGCCATCGACGGGCCGGTACACGGCCGTCGGCAGGTGGGCCCTGGCGGGCGCGAGGCCTTCTGGCCAGAATGGCAGCGTGAGGGCACTGAGGCCGACATGGTCGCCGACTGGAAAGCCGCGCTCGATGCTGTCCAGGCATTGCCAGAGGTTGGCGCAGGCCCCCTCGGCTATTACGGCCTCTCCATGGGTACGATTTACGGCGCACCACTGGTTGCTGCAGAGCCGCGGATCAAAGTTGCCGTGCTGGGCCTGATGGGCATTTCTGGCCCAGACCACTACCGCCCCAAAATCGAGGCCGCAGCCAAGGCTATCACCTGCCCGGTGTTTTTCCTGTGGCAGATGGAGGACGAACTCTTCACCCGCGAAGAGTGCATCGCCCTGTTCGACGCGCTGGCCAGCGAGGACAAGCGGATGCACGCCAACCCCGGCCTGCACCCCGCCGTACCGATGGAAGAAATCCGCCTCTGCCGCGAATTCCTCCACCGCTACCTGATGGGCACGCCGGAGTCGCGCGACCCGGCGCTTAGAGTTTCTGAATAACCCGCTCTGCCAGAGCCCGGAACGCTTCGGCTTCCGGGCTATTCGGCTGCGACAGAACTATTGGCGTGCCAGCATCGCCCTGCTCCCGAATCGGCAGCGACAGCGGAATTTCGCCGAGGAAGTCGCAACCCAGAGCCTTCGCCTCTGCCGCAGCACCGCCATGGCCAAAGATGTGGGCCTCGTGGCCGCAATTCGGACAGATATACATGCTCATATTCTCGACAATGCCGAATACCGGCACGCTGACCTTTTCGAACATGGTCAAGCCACGACGCACATCCAACAGAGCTATATCCTGTGGCGTTGAGACGATGACCGCGCCGGCCAACTTAACCTTCTGTGCAATCGTCAGCTGAGCGTCGCCAGTGCCGGGCGGCAGGTCGAGGACCAGGACGTCCAGGTCGCCCCATTGCACTTGAAAGATCATTTGCTGCACCGCGCTCATGACCATTGGCCCGCGCCAGATCATCGCAGTGCGTTCCTCGACCATAAAGCCCATCGACATGAGCTTGACGCCATGCGCCTCCAGCGGCACCAGAAATTTGCCGTCGCTATCCGGCTTGCGATTGACGCCCAACATGCGCGGCACCGACGGGCCGAAGACATCAGCATCCATTAAGCCTACCCGCAAACCAGACTTCGCCAAAGAGACCGCCAGGTTGGCCGCGACGGTGGATTTGCCAACGCCGCCTTTGCCGGACGCGACAGCGACCACGGCCTTCACGCCGGGAATATCCTCTGGGTTCATCGGACTTTGTGGCTGGCCTCCGGCCTTTGGGGCCGGTGCGGCAGGCGCCTGCTTCGGTGCTGGCTTTGATCCTGGCTCGCTTGTCGCGGTTAACACAACCGTAGCGGACAGCACGCCCGGCAAGACGCGCAAAGCGACCTCCGCCGCTTTTCGGACAGGTTCCGCCTGTTCCGCCTTCGTGGGATCGATGGCTAACGCCACTTGGATGTGGCCGTCTTTCACCGCCACACCATCCAGCAAGGACATTGCGCCGTTGACTGCCGCCAGGGTTTCGCGAACTTGAGCTTCCGTTGGGCCGGCCATGGGTAAAACTTTCTAAATCTTGCGAATTGGGGACAGGTTTTCGGTGCATCGGTTGTGCCGACGCCCTCTCTGTCATATATGAGGCACAACAGTCGATAGAAGACCGCGCTCCGCGGATCAAGTTAGCAGGAAGTGTTTGGATGCCTCAGCACAATCAGAATGGCGGCGGCCCATGGGGCGGCGGCGGTAGTGGCGGCGGTGGCGGCGGTCCCTGGGGCGGCGGCGGCGGCCCATGGGGCGGCGGCGGCGGCGGAAATAGTGGCGGCGGTGGCGGCGGCGGGCCGCAGCCCCCGAACATCGACGAGGTCATCAAGAAAAGCCAGGACGCTTTGAAGAAGCTGATCCCCGGCGGAATCGGCGGCGGTCGCGCGCCCGTCCTGCTGGTGTTGATCGCTATCGCGTTGTGGCTGGCCAGCGGCTTTTATCGTGTGCTGCCGGATGAGCAGGGCGTTGTGACGCGCTTTGGTGCCTATGTCAGCACCACCCTACCGGGCTTGAACTACCACATGCCCTATCCGGTGGAAGAAGTCGTGACACCGAAAGTCACGCGCGTTAACCGGGCTGAGGTTGGCTTCCGTACGCCATCCGACAGCGGACGCCGTGACCTGGTGCGTGGCTTGCCTGACGAATCGCTGATGCTGACCGGCGATGAGAACATCGTCGATATCAACTTCGTCGTGTTCTGGGTCATCAAGGATGCTGGCGAATATCTGTTCAACATTCGCGACCCCGATAGCACGGTGAAAGCCGTCGCTGAGAGCGTCGTGCGTGAGATCATCGGGCAGACCAAGATTGCATCTGCGTTGGCTGAAGGCCGTGGCGCAATTGAATCCCGGGCGCAGCGCGACATTCAGAAAATCCTGGATGACTACAAATCTGGAATTCAGATCACTCAGTCGCAATTGTTGAAGGTAGATCCGCCGCAACAGGTGGTTGACGCTTTCCGCGACGTGCAGCGCGCCCGCGCTGACCAGGAGCGGTTGCGCAACGAGGCCGAAGCCTATCGCAATGACATTATCCCTCGGGCTCGTGGTGAAGCTGAACAGCTGATCCAGGAGGCAGAGGCCTTCAAGCAGGAAGTCGTGGCCCGCGCCCAGGGTGACGCTGAACGTTTTAACAATGTCTATGAGTCTTACAGCGTCGCTAAGGATGTTACGGTCCGCCGTATCTATCTGGAAACGATGGAAGAGGTTCTCGGCAACGCCAACAAAGTCCTGATTGATCGCGGCGTGAGCGGTTCCGGCGTGGTGCCTTATCTGCCACTGCCTGAACTGCAAAAACGCACCGGCAGCCAGTAACCAACGCGAGCAATAGGAGCTAGATTCACATGAGCCGCAATTTGCTCGTCGTCTTTGGTGTCGTGATCATCATCGGCGCTATCATCGCAACCAGTGCCAGCTTCGTGGTCAAACAAACCGAACAGGCCATCGTGCTGATGCTCGGTGATCCTCAACCAGGTATCCGTGGCCCGGGATTGCACTTCAAGCTGCCGTTCGTACAGAACGTCGTGTATTTTGAAGCGCGTATTCTGGACTATGCGCCGCCGCAGGAGGAAATCATCGCTGCTGACCAAAAACGGTTGGTTGTCGACAGTTTTGCCCGCTATCGCATCGCCGATCCGCTAGAGTTTTATAAATCCGTTGGTACAGAAATTTCGGCTCGCGCCCGGCTCGCCGGGATTTTGAGCGCATCGCTGCGTCGCGTCGTCGGTGGTGAAACACTGGCTTCGGTTCTGTCAGAAGAGCGTGTTGATATTATGGAGCGTATCCGGACAGATACGAACGAGGCGGCGTCCAAGTTTGGCATCGACGTGGTCGATTTTCGTATTCGCCGCGCCGATCTGCCAGCCGCAAACGCCGACGCTATCTACCAACGGATGCAATCGGAACGTGAGCGCGAAGCCCGCGAATTCCGCGCGCAAGGTGCAGAGTTGGCTCAGCGCATTCGCGCCCGTGCCGAGCGGGAAAAAACCGTGCTAATCGCTGAGTCGCAACGCCAATCGCAGGTCTTGCGTGGTCAGGGCGATGGAGACGCCATCCGCATCTACGCTGATGCCTTTGGCCAGGACCCGCAATTCTTTGCCTTCTATCGCTCGATGGAGGCGTATCGCAAAGCGCTGAAATCCGATGGCACGACGATGGTTTTGTCGCCCGACTCTGACTTCTTTGCCTATTTCCGCAACCTATCCGGCGGCCCTGGCAACGATGTTGGTTTGCCAGCAATGGCGATGCCCCAGCCGATGAGCCCTGCTGCACCGGCCGTTCAGGCTAAACCTCAGGCCGCAAACGATAATACTGCCCAACCCGCAGCAACCACGGGCGTGGTGGATGCAGCTAAAGACGCTGGCGCCGCTATGCTGAAGAAGGCTGGTGATGCGGCAAAGGCAGCAGCTGATGCTGTTAAAGACGCCACCGTTGGCAGCAGCAGCACACCATCGGCAATGCCTGCTCCTGCTGCAGCAACTAGCAAGTAGGGGAATTAGCGCCAGGGCGCAGCGATGATTGATCTGGCGGTTGGGTTTGGGCTTTTGCTAGCGATCGAAGGCATAGCCTACGCCCTATTTCCAAACACGATGCGCCGCATGATAGTGCGCGTTCTGGCGGAGCCGAATGATCGGGTCCGCCAGTTTGGTTTGGTGACGGCCGTCATTGGTGTCGGCATCGTCTGGTTGGTACGGTCATGACTTGCCCCCAACCGGCTCCGATCACGCCAGCTTGATTGGGGCTGTGTGTTGAACCGGCATAGCCATTACCTACATACTCTTGGCGTTCTGGGATTGATGCACCGCAAGGTGCGGAAAAAAACGCGTTAATCACTTATGAAGGAGGCCTTCGCCAATGTCTTGGCCGGCTTTTAATCGCGCAACTGTTGCAGCAGCATCCCTTATGGTGCTGGTGTTTGCGTCCGCCCCGCTCGCCCTGGCCAAAGCCCCGCCAGAAAGCTTTGCCGATTTGGCAGAGAAGGCACTGCCCGCAGTGGTGAACATTTCGACGACGCAGACCATCAAACGGGAATCCGGTCCAAACCGTCCGCATTTCCCGCCAGGTTCTCCGTTTGAAGAGTTCTTCCGCGACTACTTTGACAGACAACAGGACAAGCCGAACCGCGCACCGCGCCAGGTCACGTCGCTTGGCTCCGGTTTCGTCATCGACAAGTCCGGCCTGATCGTCACCAACAACCACGTGATCGCTGATGCAGATGAGATCGTGGTGCGCTTCCAGGACGATACCTCCCTGCCTGCAACCCTAGTCGGTCGCGACGAGAAAACCGACATCGCGGTGCTCCGCGTTAAGGCGGATGGGCCCCTGCCCTTCTTGCCGCTGGGCGATAGCAAGAAACTCCGTGTCGGCGACTGGGTTGTGGCTATTGGCAACCCATTCGGCCTGGGTGGCAGTGTGACCGCCGGCATCGTATCGGCTCGTCAGCGCGATATCCGCAGCGGCCCCTATGATGACTTCATTCAGACCGACGCAGCGATTAACAAGGGCAATTCCGGTGGTCCGCTGGTGAATGTGGATGGCGAGGTGATCGGCATCAACACGGCGATTTACTCTCCGTCCGGCGGTAGCGTCGGCATTGGGTTTTCCGTTCCGATGTCCTTGGCAAAGTCGGTTATCGATCAACTCACCGAATTCGGCGAGACACGCCGTGGCTGGCTGGGCGTCAACATCCAATCCGTAAGCGAGGAAATCGCTGACAGTCTTGGCCTCGGTCAAGCTCGGGGTGCGCTGGTGGCAAATGTCACCAAAAATGGCCCAGCAGAGGCAGCAGGCATCTTGGCTGGCGACGTGATCCTGTCGTTCAACGGCCGCGCCATCGACAAAATGCGCGCTTTACCGCGGATTGTTGCTGAAACTCCGGTGGGCAAAAAATCAGACGTGGTTGTCTGGCGCAAAGGTAAGGAAAAGACTGTTGCCGTGACCCTCGGCCGACTGGAAGCTCAGGAGGCTGCGACAGCCTCCGCTGCGAAGAGTGACGAACCAGCTAAGGCTTCTGGAATCGACGCGATGGGCCTGTCCATAACCGCCCTCAACGAAACGCTGCGCACGCAGTTCGAAATTCCCGAGGACATCACAGGCGTGGTTGTCACCGAGGTTAAGGAAGATGGCAACGCAGCCAAAAAGGGCCTACGCCCGGGCGACATTATCCAGGAGGTCAACCAAGAGGCTGTAGCCGCCCCTGGCGACGTTGCCCAAGTCGTGGCCGAAGCCATCGACGCGGGCCGCAAGTCGGTTCTGGTGCTGTTCAACCGCGGCGGAGAACGGCGCTTCATCGTCGTGCCGGTGACAGACGAGAAGTAAGCTCTGTGCAGGTATCAGGCGGTTGAGAAATCAGCCGCCCGGTATCCCTGAAAATATAAGAGTGTCGAAAGATCGGCGCGGTTCACCCGGAACCGCGCCGCTTTTTTGACTGCCGGCTTTGCCTGGAAGGCGACCCCCATGCCAGCCGTCTGGATCATCGCCAGATCATTGGCACCGTCGCCCACAGCAACGGCATCAGCCAGAGTCACTCCAACCTCCCGACACAGGTCGTTAAGCGCTACCAATTTGGCATCACGGTCCAGGATTGGGCGTCCCACCTCGCCGGTCAACTTGCCATCCGCAATGATCAAGTTGTTGCTTCGATCCGCGTGAAAGCCTACTTGCTGAGCGAAATGCGATGTAAAATACGAAAACCCGCCGCTGACCAACCAGCACCTGGCACCGTGCGCCCGCATTGTGCCCACCAACTCGGTTGCCCCGGGCATAACACGGGTGCGAGCCAAAGTGCGGGCGAGGGCAGAGGCATCGAGCCCTTTCAACGCGGCCACGCGTTCGATCAACGCCTCGGCAAAATCCAACTCACCTGTCATAGAGCGGGCCGTGATAGCGGCGATCCGATCTTTGATCCCAGCTTCACCAGCCATTTCATCCAGCGTTTCCGACTGAACAACGGTCGAGTCCATGTCCGCAATCAGCACCTGTTTGCGCCGCTGCTCCCCCGCCCGATGCAGAGCATGGTCAATGCCGAGTTCGTCCAGAGCCGCGCTAAGCCCATCAGCAGGCCCTGTGGACAGCGACCAGTCACACGCCGATGCCTCCGCCAGCCAGTCAGGTGGGCCGCTGACATGAGCGTAACGGGTGAGCGCCTGCAGGCAGCGCTCCCACAGCGGGCCGCACAATGTGCCGGGCGCCGCGACGAGGGTCAGGGTATAAGGTGCAGTCATCATGTCGCTGCCTATAGCCGGCAGGCCCACATTTCGCGATGTGGCCGATCTGCGCTGTGAGTGAAATACCGCCGATCATCATCGTTGCCGGCCCAACCGCGTCCGGCAAGTCAGCGCTGGCCATGGCTCTGGCACAGAGGTTGGATGGGGTCGTCATCAATGCCGACTCGATGCAGGTCTACAAAGACCTGCACATTCTAACCGCCCGCCCCTCAATTACCGACGAGGCCAGTATCGATCATCGTCTCTACGGCGTCATGGACGCAGCTGAGCGGTGCTCCGCCGGGCGATGGCGCGAACTGGCCATCCAAGCCATTACGACAGCCCATGCCAATGGCAAACGGGCCATCGTTGCCGGCGGCACCGGCTTCTATCTGGAAGCCTTGACCCAGGGGCTAAGCCCCATTCCTGACGTCCCGCCGGAGATATTAGCAAATGCAACTGCGGCTTGGGAAAGGCTGGGGCCCGTACCGTTCGCGGAACAACTGGCCCACAAGGACCCTGAAAGCATCACGCGTATTCCGCCAACCGACCGGCAGCGCCTGTGCCGGGCTTGGGCCGTGCTGGAAACTACCGGCCGCACGCTCACGGACTGGCACCGCGAACCAGTAGAGTCGGCCCCGTTCCACGCGACGAAGGTCTGGCTAAATCCCCCTCGCAAAACCCTGTATGAACGGTGCGATAGCCGGTTGCTCGGCATGATCGACCAGGGTGCGCTGCAGGAGGTCGATGCTCTGTTGGCACGGACTCTTGACCCCGCATTGCCAGCGATGAAGGCTCTGGGGATGCCCGAGCTAGCGGCTCATTTGCGCGGCGCATTGCCGCTCGACCAGGCAATCACCAGTGCGCAACAGGCGACGCGGCGGTTCGCAAAGCGGCAATTAACATGGTTTCGGCACCGGATGCCAGACGCTCTGCAGATTGACGCGCAATTTTCGGAAAGTTTATTGGGGGAAATCATATCATTTATTCGCAAAAATGATTGACGAGCGAATTTTCCTTCTTTAGGTTGCGCTGCAACATGCCGGGCGGTCTATTTTTTACTGCCTCGCCGATACATTTCCCAAGGATTTGGACGAATGACTGAAGAGCGCATGAGTGGCGCCGCCTTGATCATCCGTGCCCTGCAAGATCAGGGCGTTGATACAATATTTGGCTACCCTGGCGGAGCCGTGCTGCCGATTTACGACGAGATTTTCAAGCAGAACCAACTGCGTCACATCCTGGCCCGCCAGGAAGGCGGCGCGGTGCATGCAGCCGAGGGTTATGCGCGCTCCACCGGCAAAGTCGGCGTTGTGCTCGTCACCTCCGGCCCTGGTGCGACCAATGCTGTTACCGGCCTGACCGATGCGTTGATGGATTCGATCCCCATTATCTGCTTCACCGGCCAGGTGCCAACCCATCTGATCGGCAATGATGCGTTTCAGGAGGCTGATACCACCGGCATCACCCGCCCCTGCACCAAGCACAACTACCTGATCAAAAGCCCCGACGATGTCGCCCGCGTCGTGCATGAGGCCTTTATGGTCGCCACCAGTGGCCGTCCAGGCCCGGTTGTGATCGATGTGCCCAAGGACGTGCAATTCGCGGAAGGGGTCTATCAGCCGCCATCCACGGTGCGGCACCGCTCGTACAATCCGCAGACTGAGCCTTCATCCGGCAAGATCGACGAAGCCTTGGATATGCTGGCGGCGGCGAAAAAGCCCGTCTTCTACGTTGGCGGCGGCGTGATCAATGCTGGTCCCGAAGCCTCTGAAACACTAGTAAAATTGGTGCACACCACAGGCTATCCCTGCACCCAGACGCTGATGGGACTTGGCGCTTTCCCTGGTTCGGACCCTTTGTCTGTCGGCATGCTGGGCATGCACGGCATGTATGAGGCCAATCTGGCGATGCATCAGAGCGATCTGATCGTCTGCGTCGGTGCTCGCTTCGATGACCGCGTTACTGGCCGGATCGACGCCTTTGCGCCGAATGCCAAAAAAATCCACATCGATATTGATCCCTCCTCAATCAACAAGAACGTGCACGTCGATTTGCCGATCATTGGCGATTGCGGCGTGGTGCTAACCCAGTTGCTGGATGGCTGGAATGCCAAAGGCCTGAAGGCCGACGGCGCAGCAATCTCGGCATGGTGGGAACAGATCAATGGCTGGCGCGAGCGCAAATGCCTCAGCTATGTCCAAGGCAAGGACATCATCAAGCCGCAATACGCGCTGGAGCGGTTGCAGGCCCACATGGATAAAGACCCGCGCGAAGGCTACATCACTACAGAGGTCGGCCAGCACCAAATGTGGGCCGCACAATACCTCAAGTTCGAGAAGCCGAATCACTGGATGACGTCCGGCGGCCTTGGCACAATGGGCTATGGACTTCCGGCGGCTATCGGCGTGCAGATCGCCCACCCAGATGCCCTGGTGGTTGATGTGTCGGGCGAGGCTAGCTTCCTGATGAACATGCAGGAAATGTCCAGCGCGGCGCAGTACAAGACGCCGATCAAGGTGTTCATCCTAAACAACGAGTGGATGGGCATGGTGCGCCAGTGGCAAGAGCTGCTGCATGGTGGCCGCTATGCCGAAAGCTACACCGAATCCCTGCCAGATTTCGTAAAGCTGGCGGAATGCTTCGGCTGGACGGGCCTGCGCGCTACTACGCCAGACGAGCTAGACGACGTCATCGCCAAGATGATCGCCACTGACGGCCCGGTGATCGCCGATATTTGCATCGCGAAGGATGAAAACTGCTTCCCGATGATCCCGTCGGGCGCTGCCCATTGCGATATGCTGCTCGGTCCGAACGATCAGGCGAATAGCTCGGTTTCTAGTGGTGGCATGACGTTGGTTTAGCGGCAGCCCCAACACCCTCACTCGACCGCAGAACATATAGAGCGCCATAGGCGCTGGAGGCTTGCTTGCAAGATCAACCCATTGAACCGCACACACTGTCGCTCCTCGTTGAGAACGAGCCGGGTGTGCTGGCCCGCGTCATCGGCCTGTTTTCTGGCCGTGGCTACAACATCGAAAGCCTGACCGTGGCGGAGATAAACCCGGAGGAGCATATCTCACGCATCACCGTCGTCACCTCCGGCACGCCGATGATCATCGAACAGATCAAGGCGCAGCTGGACCGGCTGGTGCCTGTGCACAGTGTCAATGACCTGACCGCGGAAGGGCCTTTCGTCGCTCGCGAACTGGCAATGGTCAAGGTTGTCGGCAAAGGCGAACCCAGGGTGGAAGCCTTGCGCATTGCCGACGTTTTCCGCGCAAGACCAGTGGATTCCACCAGTGAATCCTTCGTGTTCGAGATCACCGGCTCCGGCGAAAAAGTCGATGCTTTTATCGACCTGATGCGTCCACTCGGCATGACCGATGTGGCCCGTACCGGTTCCCTTGCCATTGCACGTGGCCGCTAGGGCCTGTAGAAGCCTCGGCCAAGTGTGCTGAGCTTGTACCCCACACAGGGGCAGCAAACCGGCACAAACACCCATCCACAGCGCTACCGGCAAAGAGTTGTCGGATTTCGGCGCAGACAATCCAAAAAGAAGGACCTGTACACCCATGCGCGTTTACTATGATCGCGACGCCGACCTGAACCTGATCAAAGGCAAGAAGGTCGCCATCCTCGGCTACGGCAGCCAGGGCCATGCCCATGCCAACAACCTGCGCGACAGCGGCGTCAAAGACATGGTCGTCGGTCTGCGCCCTGGTTCCGGCAGCGCGCCGAAGGCGGCAGACGCTGGCTTCAAAGTCGTCCCACCGGCTGAGGCCGCAGCGTGGGCCGATGTTGTCATGATGCTGACCCCGGATGAAGGTCAGGCCGCGCTCTATGAGCAGGACATCCTCAACAACATCCGTCCCGGTGCCTCACTTTGCGTCGCCCACGGCCTGTCGATCCACTTCAACCTGATCAACCCACGCTCAGACATCGACGTGTTCATGGTTGCGCCAAAGGGCCCCGGTCATCTGGTACGCAGCGAGTATGTGCGTGGCGCCGGTGTGCCGTCGCTAATCGCCATCCACCAGGATGCCAGCGGCAACTGCCATGACCTAGCTATGTCTTACGCCTGCGCCAATGGCGGTGGCCGTGCGGCGATCATCGAGACCACCTTCAAGGAAGAGTGCGAAACCGACCTCTTCGGCGAGCAGACTGTGCTCTGCGGTGGCTTAACCGCCCTGATCCAGGCTGGTTTCGAAACCCTGGTCGAGGCCGGTTATGCTCCGGAAATGGCCTATTTCGAGTGCGTGCATGAAGTGAAGCTGATCGTGGACCTGATCTACGAGGGCGGCATGGCCGGCATGCGCTATTCCGTATCGAACACGGCGGAATACGGCGATTACACCCGCGGCCCGCGCATCATCGATGCCTCCGTCAAAGAGCGCATGAAAGAGGTGCTGTCCGAGATCCAACGAGGCGAGTTCTCTCGCGAGTGGGTGCTGGAGAATGCCGCTGGCCAGACCAGCTTCAAAGCCAAACGCCGCATTGGTGCAGAGCATCAGCTGGAAGAGGTTGGCGCCAAGCTTCGCGGCATGATGCCATGGATCGGCGAGAACGCGCTGGTCGACAAAGACAAGAACTAAAAGCGGCACGCGACAGCGTCCCACTTTGAATACGGGTTGCAGCGTGGCTATATATGGCCGCGCTGCGCCTGTTTTGGGCGCATAGCTTTATTGCGCCTGTTTCGGGCGCATGGCTTTTTTTGTGAGGCCCAATGTTTTCCTCTCTTCTCGGCCTATTGAGCCAGGATCTGGCAATCGACCTCGGCACCGCCAACACGCTGGTCTACGTCCCAGGACGCGGAATCGTTTTGGACGAGCCATCAGTCGTAGCGGTACGAGAACAAAACGGGCGCCAACAAGTTTTGGCGGTCGGTGAGGAAGCCAAACGCATGCTGGGGCGCACCCCAGGCTCGATTGAGGCAATCCGACCTTTGCGCGACGGCGTAATCGCCGACTTCGAAATTGCGGAGGAGATGATCAAATATTTCATCCGCAAGGTTCACAACCGGCGCAGCTTCGTCTCCCCACAAATGGTGGTGTGCGTGCCGTCAGGCGCGACGGAGGTCGAACGCCGCGCTATCCAAGAGAGTGCCTTAGGCGCCGGCGCTCGCCGGGTTTTTCTGATTGAGGAGCCTATGGCTGCTGCCATCGGCGCCGGCCTGCCAGTCACAGAGCCCACAGGCTCCATGGTGGTCGATATCGGCGGTGGCACGACTGAGGTAGCGGTGTTGTCGCTCGGCGGCATTGTCTACTCACGCTCAGTACGTGTCGGTGGCGACAAGATGGACGAGTCGATTATCCACTATGTGCGCCGGCACCACAATTTGCTGATCGGTGAAGCGACAGCTGAACGGATCAAGGTCTCCATCGGATCCGCCTGCCCGCCAGACGATGAGGAGCGCCGCGCCGCTGTTCGTGGCCGTGACCTCATGAATGGTGTCCCGCGTGAGGTTATTATCGGCGAGGCCCAAGTGGCTGAAGCCCTTGCCGACCCGATCAGCCAAATCGTAGAAGCCGTAAAAGTTGCCCTGGAGCACACCGCGCCAGAACTGGCAGCCGATATTGTCGACAAAGGCATTGTCCTGACTGGCGGCGGCGGCCTGCTGCCCAATCTGGACCGTGTACTGCGCGAGGCAACCGGTTTGCCTGTCTCCATCGCGGAAAACCCCCTATTGTGCGTTGCGCTCGGCTGTGGACGATGCTTGGAAGAGCGTGCCGCATTGCAGAGCGTTCTAATGGAATAGAAACCGCCTGGCGTTTTGTCTGGCAAAACACGCGGGAACGGTATGGACGACGCGCCGCAGAGCGTTGGCGAACTCCTCGACACCGGGCTTCAAACGGCTAGGCGGACGCTACGGCGTGTTGCCTATGTCGGACTGGCGCTTTTGGCGTTCGGCCTTGTGCTGGTTGGAAAGATCGATACCCGCATCGTTGACGGTGCCCGAAATCTGGTGGCCGATGTGACAGCCCCCATCCTCGACACGCTCTCCTCTCCGCTGGCGGATGCCTATGCATGGCTTGGAAATATTTCCGCCATTGGCGATCTATTGATGGAAAATCAGCGACTGCGCGAGGAAAACGCGCGGCTCGCCAAACTTCGCTTGGTGGCACATGACTTGCGGACAGAGAATGCCGGTCTACGCCGCCTGTTGAGCTTTGACCCCGGCCCAACCGTCAAATCTGTCACGACGCGGATTATCGCCGACACGGGCGGCGTATTCGCGCGCAGCCTGATGGTCCATGCGGGTAAAGCACATGGCGTTCGCAAAAATTTGGCAGTGCTCAGCGCTGAAGGTCTGGTGGGACGGGTGCACAGTGTCGGCGATAGTGCCGCTCGCATTTTGCTGATCACAGACTTGAACTCCAAAATCCCCGTCGCGATCGGCGACAGCCGCCGCCGCGCAATTTTGGCCGGCACCAACGGGCCAAGCCCTCGGCTGGAGTTTTTCGCGTCCGATATACCGCCAATACCGGGCGCACTTGTCCTCACATCCGGTGATGGCGGCATCTTCAGGCCTGGACTACCCGTCGGTATCGTCGAGGCCGATGGTGCCGGCCATTGGGCGGTCCGGCCATTTGTAGACTGGGATCTGCTCGACTACGTCCGGATCATCGACTACGGCACAGATCCCGCCCTGGCTGTCGCTGGGGAGCGTGGTTAGCGCCTATGGCATATCCAGAGCCTCACCTACCGGCAGAAACCGCTAGCCACGCGTGGCTACCCACGATAGCCCTTACAGTGCTGGTCCTGCTGTCGGTGGTGCCAATGCCCGTCGGCCATGGGCCATTGCCGGATATCGTGTTGATCGCTGTCTACCTGACATCTGCACGACGCAGCGCCGCCGTATCGCCCGCCGCAATGTTTTGCCTAGGCCTGCTACATGACATGTTGGGCTCAACCCCGTTTGGCCTGCACGCCCTTGTGTATGTTCTAGTCCATGCTGCGGCCGCGCAAACCAGCAGGCTCAGTCGCTCGTTTCTGGCGCAATGGTTGGGGTTTGTTCCCTGTGCCGCTATCGCTGCCGGTGCCAGCTGGATGGTGATTTCGATTCACTACTCAAGCGTTGTATCGCCCGACCCGATCTTGTCACAAACCCTTGCATCGTTACTCGCTTTCCCTGTGATAGCCCTACCGATCCTATGGCTGTTAGGGACACTGCACGATGAGTCGTAGCGCCCGAGACCGACAGACAACAATACGCCTGCGCCAGGTTTCGCGCCGGGCCGTATTGCTGGGCGCGGCGCAAGTCGGCGGTTTTGGATTGTTGGCGGCGCGGATGTACCAGCTGCAAGTGCTGGAGGCTGACCGCTACGGCACCTTAGCGGATGAGAACAGGGTACATGTGCGCTTCGCCACGGCTGCCCGCGGCATTATTCTGGATCGCCAGAACCGCCCCCTGGCGGAGAACCGCACCACCTACCGGATCGCTGTCATTCCAGAGCAGGCTGGCGACCTGGAAGCATTGCTGGATCATCTCAACGAATTGGTCTCGTTGAAAGAGAGCGACCGGGAACGTGTTCTGTTACACGCGAAACGGCAGCGGGCGTTCGTACCCATAACCGCCTTCGAAAGCCTGACCTGGGATGAGATCGCTCGGGTAGCAGCGCACAACGCTGACCTGCCGGGCGTTGAGATCGCTGCAACCAACCAGCGGATCTACCCTCTGGCAGACCTAACTGCGCACGTCGTTGGCTATGTCGGCGCTGTCGCCCAGAAAGACCTGACCGGCAGCCCCGTGCTGGCCCTGCCTGACTTGCGCATCGGCAAATCCGGCATAGAGCGCGTGTACGACCTGCAACTGCGTGGCCAGGCGGCGCGGCGACAGGTGGAGGTCAATGCGGTCGGCCGCGTTATCCGCGACCTACACCGAGAACCGGCAGTGCCCGGCGAAACGGTAAAACTAACGATAGACGCCGATCTCCAACGCTTTGCCGCCAGCCGCTTTGGCGATCATACTGGCGCAGCTGTGCTTATGGATGTTCAGTCCGGCGATGTTTTGACGATGGTAAGCCTGCCATCTTTCAATCCAGGATTGTTCCCAGAAGGCATCAGCCATGCTGATTGGAACCTATTGCTAAACGCGCCGGACGCGCCTTTGGTCAACAAGGCTATCGCCGGTCAATACTCTCCTGGTTCCACGTTCAAGATGATGGTCGCACTGGCCGCGCTAGAATCAGACCTAATCAAACCGAACACGAGCTTTAACTGTGCCGGCGTCATGGAGCTTGGCAAGGGCAAATTCCACTGCTGGCATCGTGGCGGCCATGGTCGCGTTAACATGTCCAGCGCAATCATCCAATCTTGCGATATCTATTTCTACGAAGTCGCACGCCGGATCGGCATAGAGCGGATCGCAACAATGGCCAGAAAATTCGGCCTTGGCAGCAAGATCGGTATTGACCTGCCCGGTGAGCAACCGGGGCTGATTCCAGACAAAGACTGGAAACGCCGCCGGTATGATCGCCCCTGGCAAATTGGCGAGTCTTTGGTGACAGGCATCGGCCAGGGCTATGTTCTGGCCACGCCGCTGCAGCTGGCGGCGATGACAGCCCAATTGGTGAATGGCGGGCGCTTCGTGCATCCGCGCCTGACAACAGCCTCAACTTTTGTGGACCAACCGGAACCCGTCACCTTAGACCCCGCGGCATTGGCTATCATCCGCAATGCCATGGTCGGTGTCACATCTGACCCAAAAGGCACGGCGCTTGCGTCCCAGATCAAAGACCATAATCTGCGCATGGGCGGCAAGACCGGCACCAGCCAGGTGCGCCGGATCAGCCAGAGGGAACGACGGACCGGAGTCCTTCAAAACAGCGAGCGCCCGCGTGAATATCGCGACCACGCTCTGTTCGTCGGCTTTGCGCCTCTGAATGCTCCTCGCTATGCCATCAGCGTCATCGTCGAACATGGCGGTGGCGGCTCTACCGTCGCCGCCCCCATCGCCAGCGATATCCTTCGCGCCGCACAGCGCCAGCCATTTGCGCGCAACGGCAAAGATTCCAGCTGATGCGCATGACCTCTTTCCCAAGAAGGATCACGCAAAGCGCTGGCCCAGCCGCCGGAGGCGGTGACACCATCTGGCGGCGACTGCGCAGCATGAACTGGCTGCTGGTATCACTGATCATAGTAGCGGCCTGTATTGGATTCACGGTGCTGTACTCCGCAGCAGATGGCAGTTGGCAACCCTGGGCCATGCGGCAGGTCATCCGCTTTTGCCTTGGCTTTGCGCTGATGCTCACCATCGCGCTGGTTGATCTGCGCATTTGGTGGCGTTTGGCCTACCCGATCTATGGCATTGCCCTGGCCCTATTGGTGCTGGTCGAGGTCATTGGTGTTGGCGAGGGCTCACACCGCTGGATTGCGTTGGGATTTTTGAACCTTCAGCCCTCAGAGGTGATGAAGGTTGCGCTGGTTCTATCGCTGGCCCGCTACTTCAATGACCTGGATGAGAACCAGATCGACCGCCTGGTTGTGATGATCCCGCCGCTGCTGCTAACGGCCCTGCCCGCAGCGCTGGTATTGCGTCAACCGGATCTGGGAACGGCAACAATCCTCGTCGCGTTAGCCGTCGCCGTTGCCTTCCTGGCCGGCTTGGCATGGTGGAAGTTCGCCCTAGGAGCCGCCGCAGTCGCCGCCGCAGCGCCCATCACCTGGAGCATGCTGCATGACTACCAACGCGACCGCGTGCTGACATTTATCGATCCAGGCCGCGACCCCTTAGGCTCCGGCTATCACATCCTGCAAAGCAAAATCGCGTTGGGCTCTGGCGGATTGTTTGGCAAAGGGTTTATCGGCGGCACCCAATCGCAGTTGAACTTCCTACCGGAGAAACATACCGATTTCATCTTCGCCATGATGGCTGAAGAATTCGGCTTTGCTGGCTCTATCTTCATGCTGTCGGTGTTGGTTGGTATCATGGTGTTCTGTTTCCTGATGGCGATGCGATCGACCAGTGTTTTTTCGAGACTGATCATCCTCGGCCTATCCCTGAATTTCTTCTTCTACGCCTTCATCAACATGGCCATGGTCATGGGGTTGATGCCGGTCGTTGGCGTACCGTTGCCAATGATTTCCTATGGTGGCACTGCGATGCTGACCTTGATGATCGGTTTTGGCCTGATCCAAAGCGCCTCCATCCATCGCGGCGGCGTTGCCAGCCAGCGCGTCAAATTCGGTTGAAACCCCTAGCCTCCGTGAATTTTGCCTCGACAACACCCAATATCGCTGGTAGCTAACGCCCCTCGTTAGGGTGCTTAGCTCAGTCGGTAGAGCAGCTGACTCTTAATCAGCGGGTCGTAGGTTCGAGCCCTACAGCACCCACCAACGAATTCGATAGGTTATGCCGGTTTTTCCTCTGACCATGTGACACGCCTTGCGACGGACCATGCGACTCGGCAAGAGCAGGCTTACTCCATGACATACCAACACATTGGCGTAATCGGGGCAGGCTCCTGGGGTACTGCTTTAGCGCTCGTCGCAGCGCGAGCTGGCCGGCGAGTTACCCTATGGGCTCGCGACGCATCTCATGCTGCGCACATGGCCGAGACACTCACGAATACACGGTATCTGCCTGGCATCGACCTGCCGACCGAAATCTCACCGACAGCCGATCGCGCAGCGCTAGCTGACGCCGATGCCGTACTTTTGGTAGCACCAGCCCAAACCCTGCGAGCGGTCGCTGGCCAGTTTGCCGATTTGCTCCCCCCTGACTGCCCCGCCGTTATCTGCGCCAAGGGTATTGAGTTCAGCACTGGTGCATTGATGAGTGAGGTGTTGGCAGAGGTAATGCCCGCCAGATGCATCGCAGCGCTTTCCGGCCCAACCTTTGCCGGTGAAGTCGCACGCGGCCTACCCACCGCAGTCACGCTGGCCTGCACTGACAGAGATATTGCCATGCGCCTGACCGAGAGCCTGGCCACCCCGACCTTCCGTCCCTATGCCAGTACCGATGTCATCGGCGTTGAGGTTGCAGGGGCTATGAAAAATGTGATCGCCATCGCCTGCGGTTTCGTCATAGGCCGTGGCTTGGGCGAGAACGCCAGAGCCTCCCTCATCACCCGCAGTATGGTGGAAATCCAACGGTTGGCGGTAGCCAAAGGCGGCTCTGCTGCGACGCTCATGGGCTTAGGTGGCGTTGGTGACTTGATGCTGTCTTGTGCCTCAACCCAATCCCGCAATTTTGCCTTTGGCGTCCTAATCGGCCAAGGCATGCCCGTCGCTGACGCCATCGCCCGCCCGGATGTGGTGGTTGAAGGCGTGCATACGGCGCGGGCAATACCGGGCCTGGCCAATGCCTTGCGTGTTGAAATGCCGATCTGTTCAGCCGTCGCCAGAGTGCTGCATGACAACAGCGATATTGGCCAGGAAATGGCTGGCCTTCTGTCCCGGCCATTACGCGATGAAGGCCGTCATCAATAGCGCGAAACAAACCGTCGACCTGCCACCCCTAAAAGCTTTATGGGTTGGCGGTCACGATTAGGTTGCCGTAGCGGTCGGCAACGGTGCTTTCCCCTGGCAGGATAACGGTGGTCGCGTCCAACTGGGTCAGGATCGCCGGCCCCTCGATACGAACACCCGCGCCGAGGCGGGCGCGGTCGTAGACTGGCGTTGGCACAGGGCCATCGTCAAACCAGACCGGATGCCGCTCAACCTCCGCTTCCGCCAGCGAACCGCCGTTGCTCAATTCGACCAGTTGCGGCCGTGCTAGGTCACAGACGGCGGAGACCCGCAGATTGACGATCTCCACAACCGTGTCGCGTTGAGCGAATGTGTAGAGCTGTTCGTGCAGTTGATGAAAGCGCTCAATGGCCTCCGCCGTGCTGGTCTCGTCAACGTTCTCGCCCGGCCAATCGACAGTCAGTTCAAAGCCTTGATGCCTGTAACGGATGCTGGCCGCGCGAGTTTTGCGGCGGCTGGCTGGCGGCGCATTCTCCCGTGCGAACCAGGCATCCGCCTCGCGGTCGAGCCGCTCAAACATCGCGGCAATACGGGCTGAATCGTATGGCGGGATCTCAACGCAGGTTTGGGCGTAGTCGGCACGCAAGGTCGAGACCAGCAGGCCCATCGCAGATAGCACGCCCGGTGAGGGTGGCACGACAATGGTCTTCATTCCGAGTAGCCGCGCCATCTCACTGCCATGTAACGGCCCAGCACCCCCGAACGGGATCAGGGCGAACTGTCGAGGGTCCTCGCCGCGCTCTACCGAGATCACACGGATCGCGCCGACCATATCGTTGTTGGAAATCGCCAGAATGCCCTTGGCCGCATTCTCAATGGAGAGCCCCAAAGGCCGGGCCACGTCGCGCTCAACTGCAGCACGGGCAGCATCCACATCCAGGCTCATTCCCCCACCCAACAAAGAAGCCGGCAGGCGGCCTAGCACCAGATGCGCGTCAGTGACGGTGGCACGCTCGCCGCCCTTGCCGTAACAGGCTGGGCCGGGATGTGCGCCCGCGGAGTGGGGGCCGACGGTCAGCGCACCTGTGCTGCTCAGATTGGCAATGGAGCCGCCTCCAGTGCCGACCGTGTTGATATCGATCATCGGCAGCGCCAAAGGCCACTCGCCGATCTGCCCGCTTTCGGACAATTGGAACTGACCGCCCTTGATCAGGCTGATATCGGCAGATGTGCCGCCAATATCGATGCCAATGACATTGTCATAGCCAGCCGACCCGCCGACAAAGCCAGCGCCAACAACGCCTGCTGCTGGGCCAGAAAGCGCGGTGTAGGCTGGGGCTGTCCGCACTTCTGGCGCGCTGACAACGCCACCGTTGGATTTCATGATGAGCAGCGGTGCGCTCACCCTTGCTTCCACCAGCCGTTCCTCCAGCCGGGCCACATAGAGGGAGACGGCTGGCATCACATAAACGTTGAGCACCGTCGCCATGCTGCGCTCGTACTCGCGCACCAATGGCAGCACATCGGAGGAGATCGAGACCAGCGCATCCGGATGTTCGGCTAGGATCAGGTCGCGGACCTGCTGCTCGTGGAGCGGATTGGCGAAGCTGTGCAGCAAGCAAACGGCGATAGCATTAATGCCATGCTCTTTCAGTGTGCGGGCGGCGATGCGCACTGTTTCGGGGTCGAGCGCGGTCAGCACGGAACCGTCGGCAGTGACGCGCTCGGTCACCTCGAAAATGCGGTCCGCCGGCACCGGCCTAGTAGGCTTGATCCAGGAGAACAGGTTGGCGCGGCGAGGAATTTCCTGCCGTCCGATCTCCAGCACATGTCGGAACCCAGCGGTCGTCAGCAAGCCGACGTCTGCGCCTTTGCTCTCCAGGATAAGGTTCGTCGCGACGGTCGTGCCATGGAACACCTGCCCCAATACGCTAGGCTCAATCCCAGCCTGTTTGACCGCCAGACCAATGCCGGTCATGAACCCGCGCGAGGGATCCTCTGGCGTGGACGGCGTCTTGGCATTCCAGGAATTGCCGGTGTTCCGGTCCAGCAGGGTGACGTCAGTGAAGGTGCCGCCGGTGTCGATGGCGACGGCATAACGGAGGCTTGGAGCGTCACTCATTGCGCAATCTCCAGCGTATCGCGATAGCCGTTGCGATGGAACAGGCCCTCAACAGGCGGGCGGTCAGCCCGCCGGCGCTCCGTAAGAGGGTCATCCACAGAACGCCCGTCAGCGCTCAACACCACGCCATAGTCGCGGGCTGCGGCTTCGGAACTGACATAGCCGTTCAGCACATCGGCCAATACCTGCTTCGGCTCGCGGTCGAAGGGATGGCCCCAGCCGCCTCCGCCGCCGGTTTCCAGCCGCAACACCTCGCCACGCGTCAGCACGTTGCCGTCACTGAAGGGATTGAGTTCGCGCTCCTGTGGCGTGCCGGGGTTGACCACGGCGCGGCCAGCGCCGCCATTCATGCCGCCTTTCACGCCCCAGGACGGCTGAGCGACACCGTCAATTCGGATGGAGAAGTCTGCCTGCTCGGCCAACACCTCAATCTCCCGCACCACGCCTGCGCCACCGCGCCAACGGCCCGGCCCTGCTGAGTCCTTATTGACGCCATAGGCCCGCACCCGGATCGGATAGTCGAGCTCCAACATCTCCGCCGGGAAGTTCTCCTGGGCGATGTAGTAGACACAGTCGATGCCGTCGGCATAAGGCCGCGCGCCATAGCCAACGCCCAGCCCATCCGACATTAGGAAGGTCTCGCCATTCGCATACTCGCCGCGGGCGATGTAGATGACATAAGCGCAGTTCGCCGCCATGGACTCACCACCCGCCGCATTCACCAGCCCC
>Ga0055584_100001383_pt1 | contig 23949 bp, 20 predicted proteins | sample OSDHelmetaG_FD_58716 | JGI IMG/M metagenome (GOLD analysis project Ga0055584, IMG submission 58716) | Pelagic marine sediment microbial communities from the LTER site Helgoland, North Sea, for post-phytoplankton bloom and carbon turnover... | ecosystem: Environmental > Aquatic > Marine >...
TGCTGATGCTGATGCTGATGCTTTCCTTTGCACTCCAGCCTGCTGTCGCCCAAAACTCATCTCTTCGTTCAGGGGAAGCGGTTGCCGATAGACTTCGCGCCCGCGTTCTTGCCGCAGATGCTGCTAGCCTTGCAGCGGAAACAACGTACTCGGTTGAAATTGCTCTTTTCGGTGAGGGACGATTCTATTCGAGAGGGCAAGCGACATTGCTGCTGAAAAACGTGTTCAAGGATTATCCACCTTCGGGATTCCGCGTAGATCGATTTACAAGGACACCGTCGGCTGGGTTTGTTGAAGCAGAAATGGGTACCAGCGCTTCTGTAGGACGATTGAAATGGACTGTTAGGTACCAAGTAAGTGGTGGGATCTGGAAAATTAGAGAGATGGTTATCGAGCGTGCGGATGAGTGAGCTACGCCAACATCTTGTGATGGTAGTAAAGGGCAAAGGCACTGGCTGGGTCTTGACAGGCCTCCTTTTGGCAGCCCTGCTCACTTGGGGCATTGGGAAATGGGATGTTTCACGTGCCGAAGATTCTTTTGAACGATCCATTTCCGAGCAACGAAGCGCGTCAGCTGTAGAGATCCAAAATGAAGTGGATCAATCCTTTGCAGCAATCAGAGCTGAGGCGGCGCTGCTCGCCCGGGATCCAGACATCGTTCAGGGTCTGAGAGGTCTGGTGGATGCGGGAAGCGGGCAAGAACAGCTCGTTCGACGTGCAACGCGAATCAGCAAGAATCCTCTGCGATTCGTTGAAATCTATGATCCAACGCCAAGTCTACAAGCATGGAGTGGTGCGGCGTTCCCTGTCGATGGGGCCGTGCGGCAAGAGCGATTCATGCTCCAGGTGCAGGAGAGCGTGGCGCTGGATGCAAACCGAAGGACAGCCCTCACCGTTTGGACACCCGTTCTGGATGGGTCAACCATTGTAGGGGTTGTCCGCGTAGGCGAAATCGTTGAGCGTCGGATGCCGCTGCGGAACGAATATCTACGTGATTATACCTGGGGTGAGGAATGGAGTGAACGACTAGGGCAACCGGTTCAGTTTACTTTCGGAGGTAATGAACTACGGGAGCGTGCGGACCGATTTGTACTGCGATCTCCACAAGATGTATTTGTTGGTAGCGTAACAATTTCTGCGCCGGCGTTTGAGGGGTGGCGCAATGAGCGTCAGGGGCGCTATAACGATACCGTCCTTTTTTGGCTGTTTTTGGCCATGCTTTTTCTGGTTATCCGCTGGACGTGGCTGCTGTGGCATATCCCGCCAGATGGGGCGAAGCAAGGATTGATTCTTTTGTCTTGGGTCACGTGGCTCGTACTTACGCGATGGGCGTTTCTATTTCTGAACCTTCCTGGACGTTGGCAGTCAGGCAAAGCCCCATTTGCGCCCCTTTTTGATGCGCAGCACCTTGCATCAGTTTATGGATGGGGTGCCATGAGCACCATCGGCGACCTCTTTATTTCTGCCGTCTTCTTTACGCTCGTTGCGCTTGTTGTTATGCGGGTGACGTCCCCAGTTCGTCGCCGAGCTGTTGCCGCACTGAGATTCGGTTCAGGAAAGCCAGCGGCTGGCCTTATTGCCGGTCTGATTCTGCAGCAACTAGTAATCCTCGCTGGTACGCTGCTGCTCTTTCAAATAGCTCATCACACCATACTGGATAGCACACTCGACTTCTTTGAACGAAGCGGTCTATTGCCCGGCCGTTTGGTCCTACTCGTATTTGGGTCCCTCCTGATGCTGGTGTTTTCGAGTATTCTGTTGATTGCTCGTTGTGGCTGGTTGCTATTCGATCGGTTGAAGGTGGTTCAAAATGATCTGCCTTCTCCGGCCGTCACGGTGACACTGGTTTTCGTGATTTATGCAATTGCTGCTGCTTTGATGTCGATGGCTGGGGGGCTACTTGGACCCGGAAATCTAGGCGCTGGAATCCTGATGCCCGCGTTCGTGCTAGCCATCATGACCATTCTGGCGTGGACGGCAGCAATGCTTGGCCCGATTCAACCTGTCGACCAATCTCCAATCGTCGTTCTTCGACGCATAGTCCCTCTTGTGATCGTTACATCGCTGGCCCTGTTTCCAATGCTTGAAATCAGCTCTACGGATAAGATTCGGCTGCGGATGGAAGAGGCTGCAGGTTCATTCCTAGAGGACAGGGATGCGAGGGCCATGTTCGCTATTTCTCAGGTGCTGGATGCTGCTGACGACAACGGTATGACGGAAGCGCTCGCGCGCCATCGACAAGATGATCTAGCCTTTGGCCGTCCAGCCATTGATTCACTAGCAGAATCTGTCACCACAGGTTTCATGCTGTCCGCCTTATCGAGTTACGATGTGACAGTGACGCTGTTTTCAGAGGCGGGAAGGGTACTTGGACGGTATAGCAATCTTGCCAGACGGCTCCCCAGACCGCTAAGGGATGCAGAGGACGAAACTGAATACGTCCTCTTTCGAGCCATGTACGACGACTTTGGTGAATCGGGATCCATGATCGAAAAACTTACCGGAACCAGCGATCAAAACCGGTTTCGATATGCTGGATTTAGGGACCTATCCGTCGGTGGATACTTGCTTATCCGTGCCGAGCAGCGGGTTCTTACCGAATCAGCCGGCACACCGTTTCCCCGGGTTCTATCTCCTGCGGGATACTACGGAGATCGATATGCAGATCTGTCCATCGCCGAATTCAGAAATGGGGTGCTTGTGCAGACCGAGGGACAATCCTATGGCCGAAGTGTGCTTGACGAAGAAGTACAACAGCAACTCCAAGGGGAAGAGAGCCTCTGGCTGAGAGAATCGATTAGGGATCGAACCTACCAGACCTATTATCTGGTCAAGGAAAACATCGCTTCTGGAGAGGGGCAGGTCGTGACGGCCGTGAGGCGAAGGACGACCAACGTATTCGATCAGCTTTATCACCTGTTGCGGATTATTGTAGCAGGGCTCATTCTGGCGTTCCCAGTATATATCGCTGGCCTTTTTATTCGCTGGAGAAGACCGGAGCCCAAGGTTCAGATTCGCCATTTCCGCGATAGGGTGCTAAACGCGTTTTTCTCCGTGGGAATCATCACGGTCGTGGCAATGGGCGTAGTCGGACTTCGGGTCGTTACGGGAGAGAACGAACGAGCAATCGAGTCTTGGCTTCGACAGCATCTGGACAGAGTGGAGGAAACACTCGAGCTTGAAGCAAGGGGGGAAGAGTTACCCTACCGCGTTCTTGATCGGATGAGCGTTGATTCATTGGCAGCTCGTGTCGGACTTGACCTGGTGGTATATCACAACTTGGAGGTGGAGCAGGCTTCCCGCCCCGAGCTAATTCGTGACAGACTCATCGAGCGCCGACTGCCTGTGGAGGCCTTCGAGGCACTTTATTTCGATGGCTTTCGATTTGTAACCGTAGATGAAAACCTAGGCACGTTCGCCTACACCGCTGGCTATCGTGCGATGACAGACGAGCGGGGGACGCCGCATTATGTAGTCTCGATTCCAACGCTGCCCGAGCAGGAGCGAATAGAGGAGGAGAGGGCGCGGACGGTTGCATATCTGTTTGGGGCGCTGTTATTGCTCGTTCTTGTGGTGATGGTGACGGCCTCGTTGCTGGCCAATGCCTTGACGCGTCCCATTGCGCAGCTGCGCGCAGGCCTTCAGGCCGTGGCGGCGGGCCATTTCGAGCGGATCTCTAAGGTGGATTCTGGAGATGAGATCGCAGATCTAGTGGATTCATTCAACACGATGCAGGATCAGCTCCAAGAGAGCCGCTCCCTGCTGTCCCAGCAGGAGCGCCAGCTGGCCTGGCGCGAAATGGCTCGCCAGGTCGCGCACGAGATCAAAAACCCTCTCACGCCAATGAAGCTGTCTATTCAGCATCTCAGGGCGGCCTTCTTGCGCAAAGCGGACGATGGATCCGAGGACGAGAAATTTTCGGGTAAGTTCTCTCAGACAACGACCACGCTCATTGAACAGATTGATACCCTTGCTCGCATTGCCAATGAGTTTTCCTCTTTCGGTCGCATGCCAACCCATATTCGGGAGGAAATCGACCTGAACGAAGTCATTATGGAGGCGGTGGGCCTCATGGCGGCCGAGGAGAATGTTACAATCGAGACCGATCTACACGACATGCCCCTTGTTGTCAGCGGAGACAGGGAAGCGTTGCGAAGGGTTTACGTCAACTTTATCAAGAATGCCATACAGGCCGTTCCTGATGACCGGGAGGCCCTAATTACGGTATCGACAGTGATTGACCCGGATGCGACCGGTCGTACGTGGGCTATAGGTCGCGTTGCAGACAACGGCTCAGGTATTCCCAGAAATCTATGGGACAAAATCTTTGTGCCTAGTTTTTCAACGAAGACCAGTGGCACGGGTCTGGGTCTAGCCATTGCGCGCAAGACGGTTGAAAGTATGGATGGAGAAATAGGGTTCGATACTGAGTTTGATCGAGGAACCGTGTTTTGGATTCGCGTTCCATTGGTTCAAAGTGAGGCACTACCTGATTGACGCCCCTCTTGTGGATGTCTATCTTTTGCCCGCCTTACATCCTCGATTCACGATCCCGTTCAGGTACGTCCCAACAGATGGACCATCCTCACCAGGAGTTGCTGGAACCCGATATCGCACATCAAGCTGAACCTCCCACGTCTTCGCTGGTCGTTTCCACATTTGCCGGCCAGTGTCTGAATGCATGCCGTTTGGAATGGGAAAAAGCAGCTACCCACGAGTTTGTGCGTCAGCTGATAGATGGAAGTCTCGAAAAAGAGATTTTTCGGTTCTATCAGATGCAGGATGCCCGATACCTTGAGGCCTATGCTGATACCTGTAGCATCCTATCGACACGCTTTGTAGATCCTGCGGATAAATTGTGGTTCATAGATGGTGCCCGGCTGGCCATTCTAGTTGAGCAAGAGCTTCATACAGGGTATGGTCGTCAACTCGGATATGGTCCAAGTGAGGTTGCGGCACTTACGTTGACTCCTAACAACCGTGCCTATCAGAACCATATGATGGTTGCCGCGCAGCGGGCTCCTCTAGTCGAAGCGCTCGCAGCTCTTTCGCCGTGCCCCTGGCTTTATACAGACATCGGAATGCGGATACTGAATAATCCTACTGTTAGCGATGGGTCTGGCGGAATTCGTGATGACCATCCATATGCTGATTGGCTTCGCACCTATGCTGATCCATCGTTCGTGTCGTACACTTCGGACCTGTTAGGCCTTTTGGATCGCGTCTCGGAAGGCATTACCGCAGAAGAACAAGAAAGAGCTATTGAAGCATTTAGGGCTAGCATTCGGTATGAATGGATGTTTTGGGAGCAGGCGTTGACCAAACAAGAATGGCCAATATGATGTGGTTTTCTTTCCCATCTTTATTAATGAAATCAGCCAATTGAAATGAGAGCAATCGTAATCGGTGCCGGTATAGTCGGATTCGATGTCGCGAAATTGCTTTCGCAGGCAGATCATGACGTCGTTGTGGTGGACAAAGATGCCGATGCACTATTGCACGTCCGCGAAAAGCTTGACGTGATGACGGTCCAAGGAAATGGTACGTCTACGACCATTTTGGAAGAAGCGGGTATCAGAAATGCGCGCATCCTCGTCGCAGTCACGGCAATCGACGAAGTAAATATTATTGCCTGCATGTTGGGGGACAGGTTGGGCGTCGAGACAACCATCGCACGAGTGCGCTCCGATGAATTAACGGCAACAGATAATGTGCTCAATGCCTCGGATTTCGGCATTGATATGATCATCCATCCAGAAGAGAGCGCGGCGGCTGAAGTAGTGCGACTTATTCGCAGGGCCTCTGCAACGGATGTCCTCATGTTAGCTGATGACCGCCTGCATTTAGTTGGTCTACGTCTGGATCCGGAATGTTCAGCGATTGGACGAACTCTCCAAGACTTAGTGATGGAACAGCCTGCTGTCAAATTCAGAGTCATGGCGATTGCGCGAGGAATCCGTACCATTTTGCCAGACGGCAACGAGCGATTGCGAAAAAACGACCAGGTGTTTGTCTTGGCTCGTCCCAAGAATATTCCTACCGTGTTGTCGATGTTAGGTAAATCGGAAAAGCGCCTCGAAAACATCATGATTCTAGGTGGTTCAGACATTGGAGCAAAAGTTGCTCTGATGCTGAGCGAGGAGAAGACAAAGCGAGTCAAACTGATTGAATCAGACAGGGCTCGGGCAGAAATACTTGCCGAAAAGCTGGGAAGTTGTATGGTCATTCACGGCGATGGATCTGACATCGACCTGTTGGTAAGCGAGGGGTTGTCCGACATGGATGCCTTTGTGGCCGTGACGGCGGACGAGGAGTCCAATCTTGTGACCTGCCTGTTGGCTAAACATCTTCAAGTCAAGAAAACAGTGGCGTTGCTTTCAAACGGAGGCTATATCCCAATCAGTCAGTCGATTGGACTAGATGCTGCCGTGAATACAAAGCTGGCTGTTTCAAGAGAGGTTATGCGCTTTCTGAGGGGCAAGCACGTAAAAAGCGTAGCCACCATACATGGTTTGGACGCAGAAGTGCTTGAAATAGAAGCTGAAACCCGATCGCCCATTACCAAGGACATTTTGATGAATCAGGACCTTCCAGGAGGGACGCTGATTGCAGCCGTTCTCAAAGGAAAGGAGACCGAGATTGCAACGGGTTTGACTCAAATTGAAGCTGGCGATCGGGCGTACGTCTTTGTGTTGCCTAGTGTTATCTCCCAGGTCGAAAAATTGTTTGCTCACTGATCTATGGTCATCAACCTTCGCGCCGTCGTTTACACGCTGGGGATTCTCGTCCTCTTTCTCGGAGTCGCTCTGCTTTTTCCGACAGGTGTAGCCCTGTATTACGGGGAAGATGTATGGTTGGCTTTTGGCAGTACAGCATTGGGCGCCATGCTGTTAGGTGGGATGTGTTGGTACGCTCGAGATCCCAACGAAATGGAATTGCAGATTCGGGAAGGGTTTGTAATCGTAGCACTCGCTTGGGTCATTCTATCGTTGGTAGGGGCATTGCCGTTCGTTCTTTCCGGCGTGTTGGACTCATTTACTGATGCCTTTTTCGAGACCATGAGCGCCTTCACGACAACCGGGGCGACGATTTTGGGTGGGGCAGGGAATCCTCAAATAGAAGAGGTCCCCAAGGCGATTTTGTTCTGGCGTAGCCTGGCCCATTGGCTTGGTGGTATGGGGATCATCGTTCTCACATTGGCTATTCTTCCGCTGCTGGGCGTGGGCGGAATGCAGTTATACAAAGCCGAAGTACCGGGTCCCTCCGCCGATAAGCTCACGCCACGTGTTCAGGAAACGGCCAAGCGCTTGTGGCTCATTTATGTTGGGATCACGTTCATCGAGATCCTGCTATTATTGCCGGCTATGACGACGTTCGACGCTATAAACCATGCGTTCGCAACCATGGCGACAGGCGGCTTTTCAACCAAAAATGGGTCCGTTGGGCAGTTCAATTCGGCCTATGTCGATTGGGTAATAACTGCCTTCATGTTTCTTGCTGGCGTCAACTTCGCCCTTCACTTTAGAATGCTTCGTGGAAAAGCAATCACGGTTTTTCGCGACACAGAATTCAGAGTCTATGTCGGTATAACCGCCGTAGCTACGCTCCTCATGACGTTCGGTATTTGGGCTCCAACATTGCGGTTTCTTCCGGCGTTTGAGACGGCAGGTCCATTTGAAGGACATGCCAGTATTCTCGAAGCACTTCGCTATGGCGCTTTCCAGGCTGTTGCCATCGTGACGACGACTGGATTTGGCACTACAGACTATGAAATATGGCCGCCTTTGGCCATCGGGGTGGTTTTCTTGTGTTTTTATATCGGTGGTATGGCTGGGTCTACAGGTGGTGGTGTGAAGGTCATTCGACACGTCTTGATGTTTAAAAACTCCTTCAAGGAAATCAAGCAGCTGATTCATCCACAGGCCGTGATCCCAATCCGCATGGGAGACCGAGTAGTTTCAAATGACGTCATGCGCAATGTGTTGTCGTTCATTGTCCTGTACTTCGGTTTGATTGGCATTGGAACGATGGCTATGGCGTTTCTGGGTTTAGACATTCTGACTGCTTATGGAGCCACGCTGTCCAGCGTTGGTAACATTGGACCTGCTTTTGGGACATTGGGCCCAACCGAGAACTATGCACACCTCCCAGCTGTGGCAAAATGGGTGCTTTCCTTCCTCATGATGGCTGGTCGGCTAGAAATATTCACTGCAATTATCATTTTCGTTCCTGCATTCTGGCGCCGATGACGTAAGGACGATTCAGTCTTTGGCCGTTCGCATATGTAATCCGACTGTTCGGAATGCGGCGATTCGTTCCCAGTACGTGCTTTGCTCTCCTACAGGCAGTAATCATTCGATTACTGCCTTTTGTTTTCAGCAACTCTGACGATACTCGAAGTCAGACTGCATTAACTCATGGAAAGGGACAGGGAGTCCAATTTCCTCGAAGTAAGAAAACCAGATGGGAGCACACGAATACCTCGAAAAATACATCCGGAATGTACCCGGTGGTGCCATCGCTTGGGAAAGGAGCATCTTTTCCCATTCCGGTAAATGGGCGGCGGCGGATCTTATAGATGCAGCCGTGGACATCGCTTGGGAGCTATTTTCCTATGAAAATGGAAGCGAATGTCCGACTCTGGACATTCATAGGGCTGGAAATTATTTCGTCGTCAGTCCAGTTGGGGTATCGATGAACGGCATGCTAGAGTCAGCCGCTTAAAAGCTGCCTCTATCATAGACGATCTATCGCTTATCGAATTACACGTGCCTCACTTCTCGAACAATCGAAACGTAACTCGAGCAGTCGGTGGCCCTATTCGCTAAAGTCCCGATGCCCGAAGTAGTGAAGTACGTACTTCATCTTGTTCGCTTTCATCTTGCCAAATCCAGGCAACGCTATGAGGCGTTTTTGGATGACGGAAAAATCGGATCCGTCATTCCACATGTTGGCGGCGTCTCCATCATATTCTTCAACCAGAATAGAAGCGATTTGATGGGTCCGATCAGCCATTACGTTCGTAAAACGGTGGACTGCCGGCTTTACCGCAAATAGCACACGGAGGTCATCCAATGACGTTTCGGACAATCGTTTCATATCAAGATGCCCCAATCGCTCTTTCAGACGGATAGGTCCAGTGAACGCGTATTCTGCCAGCACCCGTTGATCGTAGAGCATTCCCAAAAGGGCTGCATTTGCATCCTCCATGAGAAAACGGTCCGCATCAGGATCTTTGGTCAGGTTACCCTCGGTCCTGAACCGCTCCATCATGCGCACGAGACCGCCGCTTAATTCTCCGTAATCCAGTAATGTTGTCGGATAAGCCATGTCTGACTGGGTTGAATCTTTCGTGTTATAATTCAGGCTGTGAAGCAGGTGCAGGCAGTATCGCAGAGAGGATCAGACTGAGGATTTGCGTTTCCAGGTAGTTCCTTCCGCGGAGTCCATAATATCAACACCTAGAGCAGCAAGCTCATCTCGGATCTCGTCAGCTCGGGCCCAGTTTCCATCCGCGCGAGCAGCTCTACGTTCTTCTATTAAGGGATCGACCTTAGCGGCAAGAGGGTCTTCTTCGTTTGCCTCTGCGGGCGTCTGTTCGTCGTGATACACGACGCCAAGCAATGCATTCATGTCAGCAAGCCATCGGCGCACGTCTGCCTTCTGTGGCTCATCGAGCGCATCGCCCTTGCCCAGGATTAGCTTGGTACCTCCAAAGAGGGAAGCGAGAGCCGTCGGCGTATTTAAATCATCAAGCATGGCTTCTAGCGCGCGCTGGTACATGCCCCCAAGAATAACGCCTGCTTCTGTTTCGTAGGATCCGTGGTTTTCGGATGGATCACCTACCAATTTTATGACTTCTTGGAGCCGATCACAATGCTTGACGTTGCCGCGAAGGGTCTTCATCGTGAAGTTGAACGGTTTGCGGTAGTGACCCGATAATAGAGTCATGCGCACCGCCAATGGGTCAATTCCTTTGCCGCCTTCAGCTTCCGAGGCTGATAGGTCTCTTACCGTAAAGAAATTGCCAGTACTCTTGGACATTTTCTCGCCTTCCACCTGAAGAAATCGGGTATGCGCCCAAATTCGTGAGAATGGTTTACCAGTCAGGGATTCTGATTGGGCTATTTCGCATTCATGGTGGGGAAAAATGAGATCTTCGCCGCCAGCGTGAAGATCAATCTCCTCACCTAGATAGCTCATTGCCATCACTGAGCATTCGATGTGCCAGCCTGGGAAGCCCCAGCCCCACGGACTGAACCACTGCATCAGATGTTTGTCGTCTTTTTTCCAGAGAGCGAAGTCTCGGGGGTCTTTCTTGTCCGTGTCTACGACAACATCCCTGACCGTCTGCTCCAGCTCGTTGTCGAGTGTATTGCCGGAAAGTTTGCCGTAATCCGGGAAGGAGGTCACCGAAAAATAAACTCCTTTCTCCGTCTCGTATGCGTGGCCATTCTCAACGAGCTTCTGAACTGCGGCAATCTGTTCGCGCATATGTTCTGTGGCGCGCGGCCTCACAGAAGGTTCGCGCAAGTTGAGGCGATGCCAGTCCTTAATCAGCGTCTGAGTGTAATACCGAGCCAAGTCCCAGACGTTGACAAATGCTTCGCCTTCTTTTGACTGAAGCGCCTTTACCATGCGGTCTTCGCCCGATGGGTCGGTCAAGTCATCTTCAGTCAAGTGACCCACATCGGTCACGTTCGTGGCATACGTCACCTCCCATCCAATAGCCTGGGCGGTGCGTAGAATCAGATCCGCCGTTAGAAAGGATCGGAAATTGCCGATATGGGCATAGGAATAGACCGTGGGCCCGCACGAATAAAACGTCAAATGACCCGGTTTACGCGGTTCGAGTTCTTCGATCCGGTTGGTCAGCGTGTTATAAATCCTGAATTCCCTGGTCACGTTGGAATGATATAATTGAGTGTGCAGCAAGAGGGTAATGGTGGAATGTAAACGATTTAAAATCGTCTAACGGAAAACATTGTCAAATTTTGCCAAGAACCTACATTCAAAGTCAGAGACCTCGGAAATGAGTACGAAATCTATGGTTGCGACCACGCAGCGATTGCCCTTGTTTCTGCTACTCTTCTTGGTCTCTGCAGGGACGCTTTTTGCACAAGGTCGGCGGATGTCCCCAGAGGAGATGAAGCAAGTATTTGACTCTAATTTTGCTTAACTAACGACAGTACTCGTACTGGATAAGGAAACTGCGCCACGGGTCAAGTAAATTTTGTGGACGCAGCAGGAAGAGGTCAGTGGAGGGATCAGGGCTAGCACAGGCAACTACCGCGGTAAAATCCTTATTTAATCCCCAAAATTCGTTCAAAGAACGAAATATCTGACAATCCTTGCGCTCTTTGCACAGTACTTCAATCATAGCACCATCCTTGACGTATCCTTTCCCGTTTTCTCGGGTAAAAATGAGCCGCGCTGCGATGATCGACAGGAAAAGTCCGGATGAAGTCTTGATTGACGCCGCCATGGGTGGTGACGATCAAGCATTTCGGATGGTTGTCGAACGATTCATGGACGAAGTATCCCGGACTGTCACGGGGGTGTTAGGTCCTGTGCCCGAGATTGATGATGTCGTTCAGGAAGTGTTCATCAAGTTGCACCGTTCGCTTCCCTCATTCCGTGGCGATGCCTCTTTGAAGACATACGTGGTCAGAATGGCCATAAACAAGAGCCTAGACGCATTGCGGAAGCGAAAGAGATCTCGCTGGATGCAACCTTGGTCATCAGAAGAGACATGGGATCCGCCTTCAGATCTATCCTCGGATGCAGAGATTACGGGTCAAGAACGGAATTTAGTACTACGTGCAGCCGTCAATAGACTCCCAGAGAGTCAACGGGCTGTTGTCGTATTACGACTTATTGAAGACCTGAGCACGGAAGAAACCGCCAAGGTACTTGATATTCCCTACGGAACGGTTTTGTCCCGACTAAAAAGGGGACTCGAGAAACTGAAAAAGGATCTCGGAAACGCAATCGATTTGGAGCAAGGCTAATCGGAGAAGAGAAACATGAAACACACAACTAACCAATCGCATCACCGCGACCCGCAGTTCGAAGCATCAGATGCTTTGGTCTCATCATTGCGTGAACTCGTGGAGCACGAGCGCGCCGTTTCCATGATGACCATGCCGACCGAGCGAGTTATGCGAGCTGTGAAATTAGCCCAGGCCGGTGGTAATCGGATCGAGTCTTGGTTGGAAAGCGAGCTGTTAAGCTGGTTCAAACCGGTTTTTGTCGCTGGAGCCATCGTTATTCTTGGGCTTGCAGCCTTCAACTTCGAACTTTCCCAACAAAATGATTTCAATCAATCCACCACGGAAATGGTACTTGGCCTACAGCCTGTAACGGTCGCTTCGGCATACGATCTCAGTTTCGAAGATCATTGAGGTCTGTAGTATGAAAATGCATTCAAAAACCGTCATTGTGCTGATTAGTACGCTCCTAATTGGGGTAGCCATTGGGGCGTTGGGTTGGAGCGGTGTGCACAATTACCGGGCAGAACAACTTGATCGCATGCGCCGTGAAGGTGGGTTTTATGGCTCCATTACCCGGTATATCGAGCCTGAAGACTCAGTGCAGGAAAAGCAACTGCGGACATTGGCCACCGCCTACCAAGACACACTAGGACCATTTTGGCGTCATTACATGAGGCACCGTGTGGTATTGATGGAGTCTTTCGAAGAGGAATTACTACCGATCTTATCGGAACCGCAGAAAGAAAAACTTCAACCGTATCTCGAGAGAATTACCACTCTTCCGGAATCTGCGCGGCGTACACCGCGTCCATCGTCCGATTCTACCGCTGTTGACTCTACCGCTACGGCTCAGGCTGATTCATCCTCGTCTCAGTGAATATTCGACTACCTACTCTAACAGTAGTCTTGATTTCCTTCCATTTTGAACCTCCAACCTTTCCGTTGTTTAGCGGTCTGAATTAATGAAACGAATTATAGCCCTGGTCATTGTTGTTATCGTCGTTGTGGCCGCTATCTGGTACACAAACAGTGCAGAAGCGGTCGCTCGGATGGAGTATCGCTTTGTAACCGTTGAAAATGGTGACCTTGAATCCGTCGTTGCGTCAACAGGAAACCTGAGCGCTGTGACTACGGTGCAGATTGGTACCCAAGTCTCAGGAATCGTGAATGATATTTATGTCGACTTCAATGACGAGGTTCGTAGGGGGCAGATTATTGCTCGAATCGACACCACGTTATTGATTAGCTCCGTTCAAGATGCCCGCGCAACACTTAGCCGAAATCAGGCTCAGCTAGACTTTTCGAGAACCGAGTTTGATCGCGTCAAGAATCTCTACGAGAAGAGTTTTGCAACTGAAGTTGAATACAATCAAGCGAAATATAATTTCGATCTTGCGGAAGCGACCATCGTATCGTCGCAGATTAACTTGCAGCGCGCACAACGCAATCTGGACTACGCCACCATCGTCTCACCAATAAACGGCGTTGTAGTCGAACGCAATGTGGATGAGGGGCAGACAGTAGCGGCTTCGCTCAATGCACCGCAGCTTTTCCTCATCGCTAATGACTTGGCCGACATGGAAATATTGGTCAGCGTGGACGAAAGTGACATCGGCTTGATCAAGGATGGTCAGACCGTTCGATTCACTGTGCAAGCCTACGACGAAGATGTGTTTTACGGCACTGTACGCCAAGTGCGACTGCAGTCCGCGATACAGGAGAATGTGGTAACCTATACAGCCGTTGTTGGTGTGGACAATACAGACGGCCGGTTACTACCCGGCATGACGGCAACGACCGAGTTTATCATTGACCAAGTTTCAGGCGTCATGAAAGTGCCAAATGCAGCGCTTCGATTCCGTCCCAACGAGCAGATGATGCTTCAGATGAGGGCCCGAATGGAGGCCGAGAGAGCCTCAGAAGGAGATTCCAGCGGCGATGGCAGCCAGGCTCGTCCCTCTGGCGGTCGGCCTTCCGGTCAGGCAAGTGGTTTTCCGGGAGGAGGAGCACCTGGAGGATGGTCATCGGGAGCAAACACAAATATGGTTACGCTGTGGTACTTGGATGAAAACGGAGATATTTCCGTTCTTCGAGCACGAACAGGCATTACGGATGGGTCGCAGACCGAGGTCATCGGTGAGGGTATTGAAGCCGGTATGCAAATTATTGCTGGGGTATCCGTGATTGAAGAAGTCGGGGGCATCAGGAATCCATTCCAGAGTTCTGAAAGCGGTAGCATGCAAAGTCGTTTCAGCCGCGGCGGCGGATTCTAACCACCGTTCATTCGATTCAAAGGCAGTACGACTATGAGTGAGAAACGAGCGGTCATTAAAGTCCGCGAGATCCGAAAGACCTACCAAATGGGTAAGACGAAAGTCCATGCCCTGCAAGGGGTGGATTTTACGGTTTTGCAAGGGGAGTTGGTTGCCATCATGGGCGCATCCGGGTCAGGAAAGTCAACCTTGATGAACATCATCGGCGGCCTCGATTACCCTACGTCAGGGTCCTATGTCCTTGATGATATTGAGATCAGCAAGCTGGGCAAGAACGACCTGGCAGATATTAGGAATCAGAAAATTGGATTCGTCTTTCAGGGATTCAACTTGCTTGCCCGCACCTCAGCGTTAGAAAATACTGAGCTGCCACTGCTCTACGACCGGTCCAACAGGATCAAGAAGCATCGTGAAGCTGCGCGCAGGTCGCTAGAGAGAGTAGGTCTCGGGGATAGGGCCGATCACCATCCGAACGAGTTGTCGGGCGGTCAGCAGCAGCGTGTAGCCATAGCGCGAGCACTAGTCACCAATCCTGCCTTGGTACTTGCTGACGAACCGACGGGTAACCTGGACTCTAGAACGACTGTCGAGGTCATGAAGCTCTTTCAGGAGCTAAATGATGAAGGTGTGACCATCATTCTCGTTACTCACGAAGATGAAGTGGCTCGGTACGCAAAGCGTATCGTGGAGCTTCGCGATGGGAAAATTATTCGTGACGTGCCTCAGGAGCCCGATTCAGCAGCAGACGACCTCGCCGAATTGGTGGCGCGCGGTGCTGATGATCCTACAATAGAAGAATTAGAAACCGCTGACGCGGACTGACCCAGAAACCCATGCATTCTTTACGTTTGATCAAGGTCGCTGGCAAAAGCATCGTAAAGAACAAGATGCGGACGCTACTTACGATGCTTGGCATCATCATTGGTGTTGGGGCCGTCATCGTCATGGTTGCTATTGGTGAAGGAGCCCAGTCGCAGATAGAAAACCAGATCAAAAATCTGGGGACGAACATGCTGGTCATTACTCCTGGCACAAGTAATGCAGGTGGCGTAAATCAGGGAGCTTCCAGCTTCAATCGCCTCAATATTGATGACTCTGAAAAAATTCGAAATGAGTCAGCATTTATTGCTGGTGTCTCACCCGTGGTCTTCACTCGCACCCAAATTGTGGGTGGTACAGGTAACTGGCGATCCACTATCCATGGTGTAACGACAGAGTACGTGACTATCAGAGACTGGGAGCTGACATCGGGACGTTTCTTCGATGCTAGTGAAGAGCGTACGGGCAAAAAAGTGATCGTCTTGGGCGCCACAATTGCCGAAAATCTTTTTCCCAATGGAGACGCTGTTGGTACACGCGTCCTCGTGCGAAATGTCCCTATGGATGTAATTGGTGTACTCGAGAAAAAAGGCCAGACACCAGACGGAAATGACCAGGACGACGTAGCCCTTGCTCCAGTGCTGACGGTCCAGCGGCGTTTGTCTAACTGGACGTTTATTAGACAGATTCTCGCAAATACCTACTCGCCGGACGATATCGATGAAGCCCAAGTTGAACTGCGCGCCATCATGCGCGAATCACATGGACTTGCCGAGTGGGAGCCTGACGATTTTGAGATCAAAAATCAGGATCAGCTTAGTGAAGCAGCTCAGGGAACAACCGAGGTTATGACCATGCTTCTGGCGGCTATTGCCTCCATTTCGTTGTTGGTCGGCGGTATCGGAATCATGAACATAATGCTTGTCTCGGTTACGGAACGCACACGGGAGATCGGAATCCGAATGGCAATAGGGGCCAGAGGCGCTGATGTCTTGACACAATTTCTGATCGAATCGATTGTGATGAGTATTCTTGGGGGTGCGATCGGTGTAGCCATTGGGGTCGGAGGAGCAAACCTGTTAGGCACGACCATGGGCTGGAATACGGTTGTCAATTCCCAGACAGTGATGATTGCGCTCATCTTCTCGGGAGCAGTGGGGATCTTCTTTGGTTTCTATCCGGCCCGAAAAGCGGCTGCTCTAAATCCGATTGATGCGTTGCGCTTCGAGTAGGGAATTGCAGTTGAAGCAGCTCTAGATTCAGCCTTATCAGGATCGTTCCGCCAGCAGGTGACCAATCTGCGGAAGGATGAGCTTTCTCATGGCTAAATCGACCGCATTACGCGATCCCGGCAGAGAGAACACGAACATGCCATCGCTGAGTCCGGCCGTAGCGCGGGACATCATGGCTGCTGCGCCGATATCTTCGAATGAGAGCATCCGAAATAGCTCGCCAAAACCGGGCAGTGGCGTGTCTATGGCCTGACTGATGGCTTCGAACGTGGAGTCACGGCGAGAAATTCCTGTGCCTCCGTTGATGATAAGTAGTCGAATGTCCGAGCCTCGCGCGGCTTCGAGTGCTGCGAGGATTTCAGATGGCTCGTCCTGTACGATCGTGCGCTGTGTGACTTCATGACCTGCTTCTAGAAGCAACTGTTCAACCAAGGCCCCGCTCGTGTCTGAGGACTCGTCTCGTGTATCACTACAGGTGATCACGGCGCACCGTGCACGCAGGACTCGCCCCTTTTCGATGTGTTCATCAAGGCTCATTGCGGATTCTCGTTTTCTTGCCTTTCGGCGCTCGGCTCGGAATACTCTTCGAAATACCATTTTGGTGGGTCATATCCGTGCCCGCCCCATGGATTACACCGAGTGATGCGATGGACGGCAAGGACAAAGCCTTTCATTGCGCCATACTTATCCAATGCCTGTAGCGCATATTCAGAACAGGTAGGTGTAAAACGGCAAGCTGCTCCCAAGTGCGGAGAAAGAATCAGGCGATAAAGCCGTACACCACCCTTAAGCAGATTTCTTGGGAGAGTATATAAAGCGTGCCACATTTCCTGTGGACGATATCGGACAATAGAAGGTTTCTTCCATCCTGAATGCCTAGGTGCCGGATACAGGCTCCTCTTGATTGTATGGCTCTACTGAGCGTTGACCTTGTCCGCTAGGTCTGTTGCGAGTGTTAGGCCTGTCAACGGCCAATGAACCCGTCATAGCCGATGCCTCAAGGTAGCCGACAGATCCATCTGCCAAGCGAACGTGGTACCAGTTCCGCGCACCACCAATTACGAGAAGGGGAGAGGATGCGTCAATGACAGCAATGGGTTCTGAAGCCCTGTCCGGAGCTCTTCTAAGGGTCATGTCTGACACAGAAGCTTGCCTCCAAGAGCCAAAAACTGATTGATCAACCACGACAGGACGGGGACTCCGATCCGGAGTGTAGACGAATGGCCAGGGATCGTGTGGACCTCGTTGATATATCCCGAAATGAAGATGAGGAGGTGTCGTGCGAGCATTTCCTGTATTTCCTACACGCCCAAGGGTATCGCCGGGGGCTAATCGTTGCCCTTCGCTAACCAGCCACTCATCAAGATGAGCGTAGTAGAAGCTGTTTCCGAACTCGTCCCTCAGCCATACTTGCTTGCCTCCAATGCCTGTAGTTCTAGTGCTTCTGACCAGGCCCGGTCGAACGGCCACCACCGGTGTACCACGTGGAGCGAAAATATCCAGACCGTGATGGTCTCGGCGTCCACCGTCTCTGATATCCCCAAAAAAGGACCCAACACTCCCTGTTGATCGGCCTGCAACGGGAAAGACGAGGGAAGCGCCCGTTTGAATTGTTACAGCGAATGAACCCTCAGATAAAATCTCAGGTTGTATCCGAAGGAGTAGGTCTCGCGTGCGATGAATGTCCACTTCCAATACTCCACCAGAATCGGCGCTCGCGATCCTACGAGGTGGCAGTCCTTCTTCTTCGAGCAGTTCGTACACATCGATAAAGACGTCAAAATAGCCTTGTGCTGTAGCTTCTACCTTCAATTGCTGTCCACGTCGAAGGGACAGTCGGTATCCCACAGCCATTATATCTGTTGCAACCAAACGACCTTCTTCGCGATAGGGGAGCGCTGGCTCAATGAGGCTTTGCAGGGCTTCTTCCCCTTGTTTCAGCCACTCGATGGCAACGGCCGAGTCATCGATTCCGGTATCTTCCAACCCTTGGATGTACGCTTCTCTAGCTGAGGACGGCTGATATCGCTCGCGCATCTCTTCCAGTTTAGCGCTACATCCTGTAAGTCCAGGCAGCACCAGGATGGAAAGAAGAATGATCAATAAGGAAGGTGTTCGGTGCTGGTGCATCGAATGCAAAGTCCGAGATTGAGGTGATAGGAAACAGATCGCTACGCGGCTTTGCAAGTCGGGTTGCGCCGTTCGATTGCTGCGGCTCATTCTAGTCGCCTTCAACCACGATGGAGCGCCGTCCAAATATTTTTTCGATGCCTTGCATCACCTCAGTATTTGGGTCGACCACAAAGGAACGGCACAAAATCCGCGTTGGCTGAGGACGCTCTTCATCGACTAGGTCGAAATACAGCTTGCAAGTGCCACGATGCTCGCTAAGCAGAGTCTCGAGTTCATCAACGTGAGAAAGGTTGAGTTCGGCTGCCTGAATGCGGATAGACAGGGATTTTACCAACTGCTCGCGGACCTTCCACATGGGAATAACATCGTTGGCCATCACTTTGGCCATACCGCCTCTCATCTCGACGGGTCCTTTGATAAGAATGATCTCATCTACGTTCAGATAGTTCTGAACGCGATCGTAGGTATTAGAAAAGCAGACTAGTTCGGCTTGACCTGAAAAGTCCTCAAAATGAGCAGAAGCCCAAGGTTTTCCGCCCTTGGTCATCCGATGTTGAACGCTTGTGATAATGCCGCAGAACGTATGCTGAGGCCTGTTTTGACGCCCAGCCCACGAATCGTCGACGGGTCCTTCGCGCTCAATGATGGCAGCAGCATCGGTTATCTGGGCAGATGCAAAGGCGCGATTTTCGGCTGTATACGCCTCGAGTGGATGGCCTGTTACGTAAAACCCCACGGATTCTCTCTCTTCCTTCAAGAGCCTGGACTTGGGCCATGGCTCCGCCGTTGGGAGGGATGGCTCCAGTCCTGCGGCCCCGTCGCCGCCGGCTTCTCCAAAAAGTGAGATCATTCCCGCAGCAGCATTTGCCTGCGCTTTCTGCCCATACTGAATGGCGATATCTACCGCCTCCGCCAGCTGAGCACGGTGTCCGTCTAAACAATCCATGGCGCCAACGCGCGTAAGACTTTCAACCGCCTTTTTGTTTACCGTTCGAAGATCAACACGACCCACGAAGTCAAATAAACTTTTGTAGGGTCCAGCTTTTTCGCGCTCATCGATAATGGCTTCGATAGCGCCGAGACCTACACCTTTCACGGCGCCCATGCCCATTCTTATTTTGCTTTTCTCGACGGTAAAACGGGCCGAGCTTGCATTGATATCAGGGGGAAGGAGCTCAAGACCTAGATGCCTAGCTTCTTCAAGAACGATGGCCAACTTCTTGGTATCGTTCATTTCGTTTGTCATTGCAGCAGCCAGAAACTCAGCCGTGTAGTGGGCTTTTAGCCATGCTGTCTGGTACGCTACGATGGAGTATGCAGCCGCGTGGGATTTGTTAAATCCATAGCCGGCAAACTTGGCCATCAGGTCGAAGACATCGTTGGCCGTTTCTTCGTCCACTTCACGCTCAGCTGCTCCCCTGAGGAAGACCTCGCGTTGCTTGACCATCTCCGATTCCTTCTTCTTGCCCATGGCGCGACGAAGGATATCAGCTCCACCTAGTGTGTAGCCACCCATCACCTGGGCCATCTGCATGACCTGTTCCTGATACACTGGAATACCATAGGTCGCCTCTAGAATGGGTTCTAGCATTTCATGCGGGTAAGCGACTTCTTCGTGACCGTGTTTTCGGTTGATGTAGGTCGGTATGTTGTCCATCGGACCAGGCCGATACAATGCGTTCATTGCAATCAAATCATTGATCGTCGTTGGCTTGAGCTTACGCAGCCACTCGCGCATCCCGCTGGATTCAAACTGGAAAATGGATACAGTATCGCCTTTTTGGAAGAGCTCATACGTGCGTTCATCGTCCAGAGGGACTTCATCGACATCAATGTCCTGCCCATGCGTTTGCTTGATGATGTCAAGCGTGTCGTTGATGACGGTAAGCGTTTTTAGACCGAGAAAGTCCATTTTCAGAAGGCCAAATGACTCAACCCATTTACCATCGTATTGCGTTGTAACAACGTCTTCGCTTCCAGACTTTCCCTTTGCGATCGAAACAGGGACATATTTACTTACATCACCGGGCGCGATGATTACACCAGCCGCATGGACCCCTGTATGACGCGCGGATCCTTCGAGCACTTTGGCATAGTGCATCAAGTTTCTGATCTGCTCGTTCGGATCGTCTTGTAGTTTGCGGAATTCCGGCACATCTTTCATCGCCGACTCTAGATTCACCCCAACGCCATCAGGAATCATCTTGGCGATTCGGTCGGCTTCGGGTAGCGGTATCTGTAGCACCCTCGAGACATCTCGTATGACGGAACGGGCGCCCATCGTACCAAACGTGATGATCTGGCACACATTCTGGCGGCCATATTTTTCGACGACGTAATCGATGACCTTGGAGCGACCTCGATCATCGAAGTCAATATCGATATCCGGCATTGAAACGCGTTCAGGATTCAGAAAACGTTCAAATAGAAGATCGTATTTCAGAGGGTCTACATTCGTAATGCCGAGGACATAGGCCACCAAGCTCCCAGCGGCAGAGCCACGACCCGGTCCTACTGAGACACCTAATTCTCGCGCAACGGTCGTAAAGTCCTGAACGATGAGGAAATACCCAGCGTATCCCATCTGGGAAATGATGCCCAATTCTAGATTAAGTCGTTCCTCCCAATCGGTCGACATGGGACCAAATCGTTCCGTAGCCCGAGCAAAAGACAAGTGCTTCAGATAGGCGTCCATGTCATTGCCGAATTCCGCCGGAAGCGGAAAATGCGGCATGAGCAGATCACCCATTGGGAGTTCAAATGTGCATTTATCAGCGATAGAAACTGTTGTTGCCATCGCTTTTCGGACCGTTGCGTCATCCGCATGACGGATGGAAGATTCCATCTCCTGAGCGCTTTTCAGGTAAAATTGGTCATTCTCAAAACGCATTCGGGTCGGATCGTCATAATCGCGTCCTGTCTGAAGGCAGAGAAGCACATCCTGTGCCGCAGCGTCTTCCTGTTCGACGTAGTGCACATCGTTTGTGACGATGGTCTCTACCTCATATTCCTTTGCCCAGCGGAGCAGCACTTCATTGCATTTGTGCTGGTCCGGAATGTTGTGATCCTGCAGCTCGATGTAGTAGTCGTCGCCAAAAATGCCAAGCCATTCTTCAAATACTTTTTTGGCTTCGGCTTCGCCATGCTTCAAAATAGTTTGAAGCACCTGACCCTGAAGGCAGCACGTCGTCGCGATTAATCCTTCCGAACAATCGCGCAGCGTCTGCATGTCAATGCGCGGCTTGTAATAGTAGCCTTCAGTGTAAGAGAGTGACGAAAGACGGATCAGGTTACGGTACCCCGCATCATTCTTGGCAAGTAGGACCTGATGGTAGCGAACACGGTCGGAGCGGTCGGTCATGCCTGAGGCAGTGACGTAAAACTCACACCCTATGATGGGGCGGATGCCTGCCTTCTTTGCAGAGGTGTAAAACTCGGGGACTCCAAACAGATTACCATGGTCTGTAATAGCCAGCGCTGGCATCTCTAGCTCTTCTGCTTTGGCTACCAATCGATTGATCCGTGCCGCACCGTCCAGCAAGGAGTATTGGGTATGACAGTGCAGATGACAGAAATCCATGTGATCAAACGGAAGGATTGGGCGTAATCAAGATGCCCAGACGTGTGTGGAAAGAAAGAGGTTGCCGGCCGTAAGAAGAACGGTTTCAGACCCTTCGGAATCAACGCATGTTGGTAAGTCTGAATGCCCCCGCGAGGTTCCAGTCAACCCGGGTGTAAGGCCGAAATTGACAAACAGAAATAATGATTCAATTGATATCCATTGACCTCGCAGCACAGGAAGATCTGATGATTTGGGATCAACTGGCCCGGTCATTTTCGGGACCTCCTGATATGAGCGTGCGCAGAGCCCTTATTCTCGGCTCGGGTGAGTATACCGAAAGGCAATTGGAAACGATTGGAGAGGGCGTCAAGAGAGTGAATGGAGCCCTCATGACCACCCATCCAGACCTCGAAACGGCCCTTCGAGAGGAAAACAGGAAGGTTGTGTCGCGCTTAACCGATGAAAGCATCCACACTGTCGGAATGTTGGGCTCAGATAGGGGTTTAGTCGTGCTTGAAAAGGGTTCAATTCGGCTGTCCAAGCGGCTACTTTCTAGCCTTTGGCAGGCACCTGGCATAGTGGCTGTTTTGACGTCTTCTGGGCGAAATATGGACGGGAATTGCTGTGATATGCACCCCCTTGTACTTGCTCACGCAATCAAAGCATCATTGGACGCAGATATACAGATAGTTCATCTGGCACAACGGCTTACGAGCGAAGTGAAGGAGGCAGAAGCACGCTCGGAGCCTGTTTCTTTATCATCTATCCGGTCAGTAGCCACGTTTTTTTCGTCGCCTCAGGGAGGCAGTTTTCAACCTTCATTTTGTCTCTCTCACGTGCAATGGCTAGCTGAAAAACGATGGGTGGAAGTGATTTGAAACAAAGGGCTTCAGGCCTGACAATTCATGTGACGAAGACGCCTCTAGAAGCGCTTTGGTGAAGCACCCGTGAGGGCCTTTTTTTAAATAATTGCCGTTTATCGTGCTCAAGTGCTGATTTTTTCTTGACAGAGGATAGCAATGCCCTTACTTTAGATGAGATCATTACGGGGTTCCAATCTGTTTCCCCGCCGACAGAACACATCAAACTTTGGAGCAATCACTATGAGTAGGTTCGCCGATCTTAAAGGATACGTAGACGCACTGGAAGACGACTTCAGCAAATTTTACGACAAAGGCAACAAAGCGGCAGGTACTCGTGTCCGCAAAGCCATGCAGGATCTCAAGGGAATGGCTCAGGACATTCGTGTTGAGGTTCAGAACAAGAAAAACGGTTAATTCTCGTTTTCCCAAGTTTTGATAGGAAAGGTCGTGCTGATTTAGCACGGCCTTTTCTATTTTGTATCTGTTTCAATTTACAAGCGTCTCGGCGCTTAACGATCTAACTGACTAAGGTCCGCGCTCATGTTTACATGGCAATGTGCTTTCCGAATTGTGCTCCTCCTAATTTTGTCATCGGTGGGTGTCCTGCATTCCTCCTTGGCTCAAGAGGCAGACCAGGTGGAAGATCCAGCAGCGTGGAAGAAGGATCTGATTGGGAAGCTGGCCGGTTCTCAGGCAGGATTTCAAAACTGGGCTGAAGGTGGTGTGAACACGCTGGCCTTCTCATCGGGGCTTGATGGGGCTGCCGAGAGAACGAGTGGAGGATGGCACCAAAAGTACCAGTCCAGACTTGCCTTTGGGCTGGTCAAACAAGACACATCTGATGTCAGAAAAGCAGAGGACATGATTCGGTTGCAGGCTACTTTTCAGCATCTTGGAACTGGCTCGCTCGATAAATTCAGTCCGACCGTTGCACTGACTGCCCGATCCCAGTTTGCAGCGGGGTTTAACTACGAGAAAAATCCATTCGAAGAAACGAAGGCGTTGCCGGTAAAAGTTTCGGATTTCCTTTCGCCTGGTACGTTTTCTCAAGCTGTTGGTATGACGTATCAGCAC
>Ga0055584_100001386_pt1 | contig 23924 bp, 17 predicted proteins | sample OSDHelmetaG_FD_58716 | JGI IMG/M metagenome (GOLD analysis project Ga0055584, IMG submission 58716) | Pelagic marine sediment microbial communities from the LTER site Helgoland, North Sea, for post-phytoplankton bloom and carbon turnover... | ecosystem: Environmental > Aquatic > Marine >...
CCCCTGAAATTAATGCAAATGAATTGAATATCTACCCGAATCCATCCAAAGGCAATTTCACCATTGAATGGTCTGATAAGCATTATGCCAATTGTTTTATGCGTGTGATGGATATCAATGGAAGTTTGATTATGGAAAAACAGCTTGAAAACGCTGAAACTACTTTTAACTTAACAGAAACAACTCAGGGACTTAAATTTATATTTCTTTATTCATGTTCAGGAGAACTCCTAGCCATTAAGAAAATAATCATTCAGTAAAATATGTGTTTTTTTTAGCTCGATGCTCGATTAACCTCTTCCCAAATTAGACGTAGGCCCTCAGGATCCATTAGGTACATGACCCCTAAAACCAAGCCTATTGTGGCGATAAACCCAAAGAGGATAACCAAGAAAACGGCGAAACCGCTTTGTGTTGACCCACCTTTGGAAATATGGTCGTCTGCTAAGAAGGCCTGATAAATCATAAAGAATCGATTACTGATAAAGGCGAATGCCAAGGTATAAAAGATACTGGGAAGGTTCTCAAGAAGTGGAAAAACACTGGAAAGATATATCACCCCAAGATAAATACTGAATGCAACCAACCAAGCACGAAGCACCATATTTTGCTGCTTGAAGACCTTAAAATTACTCGAGAACATATAAGCAATTGCCAATGGCCCTCCTAAAACAGCAGCCCATATAATGTGGCCTTTCGTAAACACTTTACCATCCGCAAAAAAGGATTCATCTAAAATTTCTTCATTATCCATTATTTTCTATCCAAATAAATAGGTGAATACTTCTTCTATCTTGGCAAATTGTATCACTTTAATACCTTTCACATCTTTGCTTGAAAACTTATTGAATTTGGAAATGATGATTTCATCAAATCCCAGTTTTGAAGCTTCTGCTATACGTTGTTCAATCCTGCTTACCGCTCTAATCTCGCCTGATAAACCTACCTCAGCGGCAAATGCAGACTTGCTAGGCAATGACATGGTTTGATATGAACTCAAAATTGCAGCTACAATTGCTAAATCAATTGCAGGATCTTCAGTACGTATGCCGCCAGCAATATTAATAAATACATCATGGGCACCTAAACGGAAGCCACAACGCTTTTCTAACACCGCTAAAAGCATATTTAACCTGCGCATGTCAAATCCTGTACCATTGCGTTGTGGAGTTCCATACACGGCACTACTGACTAAACTTTGCACTTCAATCAATAAAGGGCGCATACCCTCCATACTCGCACAAATAGCAATGCCTCCTAAATTGTCCTCTTTCTGGGATATTAATATTTCACTGGGGTTACTTACTTCTCGAAGACCGGCAGCATGCATTTCATAAATACCCAATTCATTGGAACCCCCGAAACGATTCTTCACTGCTCTAACCATTCGATAGGTATGATGACGATCTCCTTCAAAATGAAGTACGGTATCCACCATATGCTCCAATATTTTAGGACCAGCAATAGCCCCATCTTTAGTGATATGTCCAACCAAAAATACCGGTACCTGGCTTTCTTTGGCTAATTTGATTAAACCACTTGCACATTCTCTCACTTGAGACACGGTTCCTGGTGAAGACTCCAACAAATTAGTATGTAAGGTTTGTATCGAATCAATAATCAATATATCCGGACCCACTTCATTAAACTGATGGATAATTTGCTCCAAATTAGTTTCTGTAAGGACAAAACAGTTTTCATTTTCAATACCAATCCGTTCTGCACGCATTTTTATTTGTGCTTCACTTTCTTCTCCACTGATGTAGAGCACACGTTTCGTAAAGCGCAATGCAAATTGCAACAACAAGGTTGATTTACCGATCCCAGGTTCTCCTCCTAATAAAACTACCGAACCATTCACTAAACCTCCCCCCAAAACTCGATTTAGCTCCTCATCTGGCAGTATCGCACGCTGCTCACCACCGCTCTTAACCATATGAACCGGCATGGCATTCCCTGTCTTAGGTGTGTAAGATTGTTTGGTTTTTGGAGTTCCTAATACAAGTTCCTCATCCAAGGTATTCCATTGCTCACAGCTGGAACATTTACCCAACCATTTTGCAAAATTTGCCCCGCAATTTCTGCAGACATACACTTTTTTATCTTTTGCCATGCTTCAGCAAACAAAACTATGCTATTAATTGAATTTTATATCCTCAGTTACTAGGCTCATCAATTTATTTCTTTACAATTATTTAACAATTAGAATTTGCCAACCTATAGCAAGGTTTCATTCTTTAATAATGACCGCTTATGAATTAATAAGTGCACTACTATTTTGCCGCTAATTTTATTTTACTATTTTTGCCTGCAAAGAAATATTTGACAATAATTCCATGAAAAGAAAACTGATCGCAATTTTATTAGCTTTAACTATCCTTACAAGCCCTGTATTAACAATGGCTCAAGATGGTGGAGATGACGGAGCCAAAACAACTACAACTGCAGCTCCAAAGCCAGCAAAAAAACCAGCAAAAACTGCAAAAGCTGACCCTGAACCAGTAGAAGAAAGTTCTCATACGGTTATTAAAAACAAATTTATTGAAGGTGGACCTGGGTTTATGGGTTTGGTTTTAGTTTGTTTAATATTAGGATTGGCGGTAGCCATTGAACGTATTATCACTTTGTTTATGGCAAGTGGAAACTCAGAAGCTTTTAAAGATGACATTGAGGCTTACCTAAAAAACAAAGATGTAGAAGGAGCAAAAGAACTTTGCAGAAATACGCCAGGTCCAATTGCAAGTATTTACTATCAAGGTTTGGACAGGACTGAAGAAGGTCTTCAAGTAGTTGAAGGAACAGTTGCTTCATATGGGTCTGTACAAGTTTCCAAATTAGAAAGTGGCTTAGTTTGGTTAAGTTTATTTATTTCACTTGCACCGATGTTAGGTTTCTTGGGAACTGTAATTGGTATGATTAAAGCGTTTGATGATATTCAAGCGCAAGGAGATATTTCTCCAACCGTTGTTGCGGGTGGTATTAAAATCGCCTTGATTACAACCGTTGCAGGTTTAATTGTTGCAATTATTTTACAAATCTTTTATAATTTTATTACCTCTAAAATCGATTCTATGGTAGGTGATATGGAGAATTCATCCATTGATCTAGTAGATATGATGTTGAAGAATAAAGTTGTAGGGAAATAAGATTAAAACTATGTCAAAAATTGGAAAAATGATATTTTTCGGTATTGTAATACTCTTGCTTCTGGCAACGTTTGTTATCATATTCGGAATAGAGGATAGTAAAACCATAGAAACCACAAAGAAGTCTGCTGGCGTATCTCTCGGGATGGGATTGGCTTATGTTCTTTCTGGAATTGGTGTAATTGGTATGGCTGTGATTGCTATAAAAGGCATGATGGATAAACCAAAGTCAGCAGTCAGAACGGCAATTGGTGCTGGTCTTATTTTAGTTCTTTTCTTAATAGGTTATTTAATAGATGGAGGTGCTACACCTGCAAACTGGCAAGAATTTGGTGTTAAAACAGCCAGTAGATCTAAGTTCATTGGTGGATCGTTGATCATGATGTACATTGGTTTAATTGTGGGTGTACTTATTATCATTTTTGGCCCATTCCTTAGATTAATTAAAAAATAACAAGGTTCATGAAAAAGAAAAAAAGAGGTTTACAAGAAATCAATGCAGGCTCAATGGCTGACATTGCATTCTTACTTTTGATATTTTTTCTTATCACAACTACCATGGCTAGTGAACAAGGTATTCTCAACTTACTGCCACCAAAATTAATAGGTGATCCTCCAATAATAAAGCAAAAAAACATCATGAAAATCTTGGTGAACAAGGATGATAATTTATTGGTTGAAGGCCAATGGTTGCAAATTGATGAATTGGCAGATGCTACGGTGAAGTTTTTAACCAACAAAGGTGCTGATCCAGAATCATCTGACAGTCCAGAGAAAGCAGTCATTTCATTAAAAAATGATAGAGGAACTTCATATGATCGCTATATTCAGGTTCAAAATGAATTAAGAGTGGCGTATAATACCGTGCGAAATGATGAATCAATCAAGGTATTTGGGGTGCCATTTGAAGACTTGAATGACGAGCAGCAGAAATATATTAAAAAGGTAATCCCTCAAAAGATTTCTGAAGCGGAACCCGCTAGTATTGGAGGAGATTTATAATAAAAGATATGTCAAAGTTTAATACACGAAGAGGAAAAGATTCGCCAGCTATATCTACGGCTTCATTGCCCGATATTGTTTTTATGCTGCTTTTCTTTTTTATGACGGTTACTAAGATGCGTGAAACGGAGATTTTGGTAAAAGTAAAAATACCTCAAGCAACCGAAATCACTAAAATCATTGAAAAACGATTGGTACATTACTTATACGTTGGCGCACCATTGGACAAAGGAAGAGGAGATGGAACACGTATTCAGGCAAATGACGCGTTGATATTAAAGTCAGATATACCTGCCTACGTTTCGTCAGAAATCGCAGAGTTGGATGAGGTGGATAAAGCAAGAGCAATTACCGCTATAAAAGGTGACGTAAAAGTAAAAGCAGGTATTATCACGGATATCAAGGCACAACTTAGGGAAGTGAATCAGTTAAAAATGATGTACTATACCAATAGAAAACCAAAAAAGAAATAATAGCTTATAATAATATTAAAGAAACCCATTTGTCAGCTGACGGATGGGTTTCTTTTTACCATTAAAATAGCGCAAATTTGCCAATAGCTAGATGTCTAATCGAATAGCCCAAATAAAGAAAAAGTACACTACGGAGCTTGCGCTTTTTGAAAAGGAGTTTAAGCATAGTACCCGAACCAATGTATCCTTGCTGGATACTGTAATGGGCTATGTGATTAAACGCAAAGGCAAACAGGTCAGACCGCTATTCGTCTTATTGTGTGCTCAACTATTTGGCGAACTTGATGCTAAATCATATCGGGCTGCTTCCATGGTTGAATTATTACACACTGCAACCCTAGCCCATGATGATGTGGTGGACAATTCATATCAGCGTAGGGGGTTTTTTAGCATCAACGCACTATGGAAAAATAAAATTGCCGTATTAGTGGGTGATTATTTGCTTTCGCGAGGATTACTACTGGCCATTGATAACAAAGATTACGACATGTTGGATATTATGTCCCATGCGGTAAAAGCTATGAGCGAAGGTGAGCTGCTGCAGCTTGAAAAAGCACGTAGATTAGACATCACAGAGGAAGTTTATTTCAGCATCATTGATGGTAAAACAGCATCATTAATCAGTTCTTGTTGCGCACTTGGTGCCGCATCTAAAAATCAAGACCAATTGGTTATCGATCAGTTTGCCATGTTTGGTACTAAGGTCGGATTGGCTTTCCAGATTAAAGATGACATTTTTGATTATGGCACATCGGATATTGGCAAACCTTTGGCTATCGATTTAAAGGAGAAAAAAATGACGCTTCCGCTTATTTATACCTTGAATAACTGTACCAATACCGAGCGAAAAAAGGTTACTAAAACATTTAAAAAGAAAACCATTACCAAGGACGAAATCAATGCGATAATTGCCTTAGTAAATCAGTATGGCGGTATTCCTTATGCTGAGAAAAAAATGTTTGAATTGCGTGATGAAGCCAAACAAATCATTGCCCCTTACCTCACGGACGCCTCAAATAGTGATTTACTTGATTTAGTAGATTTTGTTGTGAATCGCTCCAAATAACTAAAGATTCACTCTTCTTTTTTGTTGGAGCCATTTCAATGCCTCTTCATTCGGTGACAGATCACCTTCTACCCTGTTATAAATCTCTTCCCGATCCGTCTTGTCAAATATAAATTCGTATGCAAAATAAATATGGCGATGATATATATTTTTTTGCAATAAAGCGACCGCCTCTTTACATGCCCTCCTTTTTTTGATTGGGTATAAAAAATCAATATAAGCCAAGTGATTGTCATAATTGTCTGGTGAAAGGCGCATGGCTTGGTTAAAGAGTTTCTTCGCAGGTTTCCTCAGATCTAATGCAGTTAAGGCCTCTGCCTTTAAACGCATTGCTGTTGCTCTGGTCAAATTAGATGCAGCAATTGGCAATACGAAATCTGCATAGGCATAGCATGAATCCCATTCGCTTAGTTTTCCATAACAGGCGGCAACTTTAAGTAGACTCTGTAAATGCCCATCATCTAACTGAAACGCTTTTTTATAATATCGTATCGCTTCTCCATACTTCGATTGATACTCTAAACCTTGACCCAAATAAAAATTGGTAATCGTATCATTGGCACCACCTTGTAAGGCACGTTTAAAATGAGCGATCATCCCTCCCATCTTTTTCTCCTCAATATTTAAATCACTCGCTTCAAGTGCCTCAAGGTATAACTGATACCCTTTAGCTTTATTGAGCAGCCCATTTTTAGGACAAGTAGCTAAGGCATGATCAAGCATTTGCCGAACTTCGAATTGGTAAATAAACACTTTACCAAACACCTGGTCCGTTTTTGAGGGAAATGTATAGGTACTGTCATCCACTTTTTGACCGAATTGCAGGCACCAATTCCAGTAGTATCCCAAGGCATGACAATCTAAATCTCGTTCAGCTTCACCTGCTAATAGGGCAAAAGCGGTTTCATAATTTCCATTACTCGCCAAACGATTGGCCTCGATAAAATGTTCTTTATATTGCGCTTGCCCTTGGGCAAACATCTTTAAACTGATGGATATCAATAAAAAAAGAAGACGCATTAACTATTCATTATTTCTTCAATCTCCTCTACCTCAATTGGAATATGACCCATCAAGTCGTCCAAACCATCTGCCAAAATAACTACATCATTTTCAATACGGATACCTAAGTTCTCTTCAGGAATATAAATGCCTGGTTCAACCGTAAATACGTTACCTACTTCCATTGGCTCCCATTTCAATGCATAATCATGCACATCTAAGCCAATATGGTGGCTGGTTCCATGCATAAAGTATTTCTTGTATGCAGGCCAACTTGGATCTTGGTTCTTTACATCTTCGTTAGTGATTAAATTCAAGTCAATCAATTCTTTGGTCATAAACTCACCAACCCTTTCTTGATACTCTCCCCATAAAGCTCCAGGTTTTAGCATTTTCATTGCTTCACGTTGTACGCGCAGTACCGCATTATACACATCTTTTTGCCGACTAGTGAACTTTCCATTTACCGGAACACTTCTGGATAAATCTGCACAATAATTACCGTATTCTGCACCGTAATCAAACAAGATTATGTCCCCGTCATTGCAGACATTGTTGTTGTCAATATAGTGAAGCACACAGGCATTTGCACCACTCGCGATAATTGGAGTATATGCATGACCCGTAGAACGATTCCGTATGAATTCATGTGTAATCTCTGCTTCTATTTCATATTCTGTTACACCGGGTTTTAAAAACTTTAGTACTCGTTGATGCGCTTTAGCGGTAATATCACATGCTTCACGCATCATATCTATTTCATACTTCGACTTCACAGCTCGCAAACGACCTAGTATTGGAGCACTTCGAGCAATTTGATGCCCAGGATATTTCGTTTTTAATTGATTTGCAAAACGCAAGCCATTGTATGGCGCAACATTATTAAATCGATCATTCTCGTTTAAATTAATATATATGGTTTCAGCCATCAAAATAAATTGATGCATCACCTTATCAAAATCTTCATACCACTGGACATTAGTAACTCCTGTAGCTTTGGTAGCTTCTTCTTTATTTAGTTTTCTACCCTCCCAAACCGCGATTGTAGGATTGGTCTTGCGGATAAAAAGAGTCTCGCGGTAAGCTGGAACTGGACACTCTGGAAAAAGCACTAGAATAGTTTCCTCCTGATCTACCCCACTCAGATAAAAAAGATCGCTGTTTTGCTTCCAGTTATGATAAGCATCCCCATTTCTTGGCATAAAATCATTGCTATGGAAAAGGGCAATCCCTCCCGAGCTCATTTGCTCGGCAAATCGTTTTCTATTTAGCTCAAAAAGAGCTTTATCTATTGCATTATATCGCATAAGGCAAAATTAAACAAATTAATCGCTGCTCCTAATCTCTTGTTTTTATTTTAAGGCAATGTTTGCCCAATTCTAAATAAATATTTGCATCTTTGCCTTTTAGTGAACCATTGGCTAATTAAATCAGAACCCTACAAATATTCTTGGCAACAATTCATTGACGACAAAAGCACCTATTGGGATGGCGTTAGGAATTATGCTGCCCGCATTCATCTAAGATCCATGAAGGTTGGCGATCATTGTTTTTTCTATCACAGTAATAAAGGTAAAGAGATTGTAGGGATAGCAGAAGTAACCAAAGAACACTACCAAGACCCCACCACTGATGATGACCGTTGGGTTGCCGTAGACGTAAAACCCATAGCAACGCTCAAGAAGCCCGTAACATTAGCTGAAATTAAAGCAAACCCTGAATTGCAAGAGATGGCATTGGTACGAATTAGTAGGTTAAGCGTAGGTCCAGTTTCGAAGGCAGAGTATAATGAAATTCTAAAAATGAGCAATGGCTAAACCCAAACAAATTCTAGATAAATCACAACTCAATCTTACGCTCAAAAGGTTGATGTTTGAAATTGTAGAAAATGTCGAAGACTTTGACAATTTTGCAATTATTGGCTTACAACCCAGAGGTGTTTTATTCTCGAGAATGCTAAAAAGCATGCTTGAAAACGAGGGGAAAATAAAAAATTTAGTATACGGAGAGCTGGATATCACATTTTATAGGGATGATTATCGCAGAAATGAATCCAGTTTAGTTCCAAGCAAATTAGATATTGATTTTGACATTGAAGGACGAAATATCCTACTAGTGGATGACGTGCTTTACACTGGACGAACCATACGCGCGGCATTGGATGCAATTGCTGATTTTGGCAGACCTAAAAAGGTTGAGCTGATGGCATTGATTGATCGCAGATACAATAGAGAATTACCGATTGAAGCAGATTATGTTGGACAAACCGTAGACACCAGAGGAACTGGGCTGCGTGTTCAAGTAGATTTAGAAGGAGATACTCCGAAAGTAACCATGGTAGAAAGTAAAAAATGAGCGCTTTAAGTACAGATCATTTACTCGGTATAAAAGACATTACTAAACAGGATATTGAAACAATATTCTCCACTGCAGATAATTTCAAAGATGTATTAAATCGACCCATAAAGAAAGTCCCCTCTTTACGAGACATCACCATTGTTAATCTGTTTTTTGAAAACTCAACTCGAACACGTATTTCGTTTGAACTTGCAGAAAAACGATTGAGCGCAGACGTAATCAACTTTTCATCATCTTCATCTTCAGTAAATAAAGGAGAAACCCTGATTGACACTGTTAATAATATCCTAGCTATGAAGGTAGATATGGTGGTCATGCGACACCCTGCTCCAGGAGCGGCAAAGTTTTTGTCCCAGCATATTGATTCTCAAATTATCAATGCTGGTGATGGCACCCATGAGCATCCTACACAAGCACTTCTTGATGCGTTTACCATACGAGAAAAATTAGGTACGGTTAAGGGTAAAAAAGTAGCTATTGTTGGAGATATCTTGCACTCTAGGGTTGCCTTATCAAATATATTTTGCTTGCAAAAATTAGGTGCAGAAGTGATGGTATGTGGTCCACAAACTTTAATACCCCGGCATATCAGGTCATTGGGTGTAGAGGTAAGTCATAATTTGGATGAGGCTCTAGCCTGGTGCGATGTAGCCAATATGCTACGCATTCAATTGGAGCGGCAAGAAATTAGCTATTTCCCGAGCTTAACCGACTATCAACTACAATATGGATTAACCATACCTAGGTTGAACAAACTTAAAAAGGAAATCACTATTATACATCCAGGCCCCATCAATCGAGGAGTTGAAATTAGCAGCGACATAGCAGATAGCGAACATGCCTTAATTCTAGATCAGGTTGAAAATGGCGTTGCCACTCGTATGGCAGTTTTATTCTTATTGGCCAACAAAAAATAAGAATAAAACGTCTATGATTTATGTCTAGTCGCTTTAATAATCCTTGAATAAACCTTATTTTTACCACACCTATGTATGACTTTATTGAAGGTCCTGTTGACCGCATAAAACCAGATTCTGTTGTAATAAACGCCCAAGGCGTTGGATATCGAATTCATATTTCTTTAGCCACATTTGACAAAGTAAAAAAAACCAATCCATTGCGCGTTTATGTGCATCAAATTGTGCGCGAAGATCATCACGCGCTATATGGTTTTGCGGAAGAAGGAGAAAGACAATTATTCATTCAATTGATTAGCGTAAGTGGTATTGGAGCAAATACTGCGCGACTCATATTGTCATCATTGAAAACAAATGACTTAGTAATGGCAATATTAAATAACAACGTTCCGTTAATTAGTTCCATAAAGGGCATTGGCCCAAAAACGGCGCAACGATTGGTTCTTGAGTTAAAAGACAAAGTAGGTAAATTGGGTGGTGCTGCAGCAGGTGCTGCAGTGGGTGCAGGTGAAGGACCAAATCATGAAGCTCTGCACGCTTTAATTGCACTTGGTTTCAATAGACAAAAAGCTGAACATGCTATTCAAAAATCAATGGCCTCAAATCCGGATGATTCTAGCGTTGAAAGCATCATAAAAAATTCGCTAAAACTTTTATAACTTTGCGTACCCAATCTGAAGAGCCTATAGAAAAAATCTACACAAACTAATAATTCATTGGCTATCTCAATCATGAGGAAATCTATCCGCCTAAGGCGGACTATTACATTAATCACCCTAACTACTTTAGTTGGAGGCTTGTTCACCTATGCCTTTCAAAATAAAATGAGTTATTTGGATTTTGTAAAAGCACCAATCCTTGCCAATGATAGTTCAGATAACGACAGTACTAAATTAAAGTACCCTTTAAAACCAAAGAAAGAAGGCTATAAAAATAACCTGGATTTAAAAGATCCTGAAAACATTTCGGAAACCATTAAATATAACATCAATACCAAAAGGTATGATGTATATCGCACAGTTGGAGATAAAACTACCTTTACTGGCAAAAGCTATTCTCTGACAGAATATTTAAAGCTTTCAGAAAAAAACGAACGAAGCCAATATTTTAAAGAACGGAGTCAAGCTGATGACAATGTCGGTGGGTTTGGTAAACGCGGTAATAATAAACCAAGCATTTTAGACGCACATCAAGCCCTAGATAAGCTTTTTGGTGGTGGCATTATTGATATTCAATATAGTGGAATGGCCGAAATGAATTTAGGTGCTTCATGGAATACCGTTCGTAACCCTCAACTGCCTACACAACAGCAAAAACCACCTGGTCAATTGATATTCGAGCCAAAATTGCAAATGAATGTTAGGGGTTCGATTGGAAAATATATTAACATGGGTATTAATTATAATACTGATGCAACCTTCGAGTTTGAAAATCAAACCAAACTAAACTGGCAGGGTAAAGAAGATGATATTATAAAAGGAATTGAGCTGGGTAATGTGAGCTTACCGCTCAATGGAAGTTTGATTCAAGGAGGTAATGCATTATTTGGTGTAAAAACCAGCATGCAGTTTGGCCGACTTAAGACCTCCGTAATTTTTACCCAAAGCAGGGGTCAAACTACAGAAACGGAAGTTTCTGGTGGTGCTCAAGTAACCAAATTTGATATTCAAGCGGATAATTACGATCAGAATAGACACTATTTTTTAGGCCATTCATTTAGAAACAATTATGATAATGCTTTAACCAATCTGCCCATTATCAGCAGCCCGTTTTTTATTAATTATATTGAAGTTTGGGTTACCAACACCAATGCAAGCGCTACAGACACAAGAGATATTGTCACATTTATGGATTTAGGTGAGGCAGAACCTTACAATACTGTTTGGGACAATGGCACCAATTCCGAAACATTCTCCGACAACAATAACAACCTGATCAAATCCGAATTAATTGACAAGGAGGCTGGAATGAGAAAATCTTCTGAGGCCGAAGAAGTAATGACTACTCGTTTCCCTGAGGCAAATAAGGGATTAGATTGGGATATCTTGAACAATGCACGATTACTGAGAAGTACTGAATTTACTTATCATCCAACGCTTGGGTACGTCTCGTTAAGTTCGTCATTAAATAATACTGAAATTTTAGCAGTTGCCTATGAGTATACAGTGAACGGACGCGTTTTTAAAGTGGGTGAATTCTCCCGAGATTTTGGTTCGGATACTTCTGCTGGAAATCAAGGTAGATCAGCAATGTTGTTTACCAAGATGTTAAAGGGGACCACAATTCGAACAAGACTGCCAATGTGGGACTTGATGATGAAAAACGTCTATTCTTTGGGTACCTATAACTTAAGTCTTCAGGATTTTAAATTGAATGTGATTTACGCAGATGACCCTTCGGGATCAGATTTGAACTATTTGCCTGTAAATAATGTGCCTGGAGTTTCTGGTATACCACTCCTCACCGTTCTCAATTTAGATAAAATAAATCGACAGCAGGAAGCTAAACCCGATGGAGTTTTTGATATGATTGACCGAGTGACCATCAACAAAGAGAAAGCACTGGTCATTTTCCCAGTACTAGAACCATTTGGTAAGCATTTGGCTAGTCGACTGAACGATGCGGATTTAACCAAAAAATATGCATACCAATCTTTATATGATTCAACTAAATGGCTAGCACAGCAAGATGTAAGTAAAAACAAATTCTTTCTGCGCGGTAACTATACGGGTACATCCAGTTCAGAAATAATGATTGGTGCCTTTAATATCCCTGAAGGAGCCGTTTCAGTAACCTCAAATGGTTTACGGCTTACTGAAGGAATAGACTTCATCGTTGATTATAATATTGGTAAGGTTACCATTATAAACCAAGGTATTCTATCGAGTGGGAGCACAATAAAGGTCTCCGCTGAAAACAATTCGCTCTTTAACCTGCAGCAAAAAACATTGCTTGGTGGACGATTTGATTATACGGTAAATGACAATTTACTATTTGGTAGCACGATTATGCATATGTATGAGCGTCCACTTACACCAAAAACCAATATTGGAAGTGAACCTATCTTAAATACCATTATCGGTTTTGATGGAAGTTATACGACAGATTCGAGGTTCTTAACGAAAATGGTAGACAAAATACCATTTATTGAAACCAAGGAGAAATCAACCTTCCTTGTACAGGGGGAATATGCCAAGCTCATTGCACATGAACCAAAATCTATTCAGAAAAACGGAAACAATAATTTGCGTGGAATATCTCTAGTAGATGATTTTGAGGCATCTGAAACGCAGTATGATTTAAGGTCGACAGGCAATTGGCGCTACGCTAGTGTTCCTCAAAAGCAACCGGATCTTTTTCCTGAAGTAATTGGGACCACTTCTGCAGATCGAATTAATTGGAATGATTTTAACGCAAGACTTGCGTACTATTCTCTTGATCCCGTTTTCTTTAGAGATGATCGAAATACGCCTGACCATTTAACCATTGAGGATAAATCGAACCATTATGCACGGCAAGTGCTGATTAATGAAGTTTTTCCCAATCGAAATATCCAACAAGGGATGCCGAATATTATTCCAACATTGGATTTAGCATTCTATCCAAATCAACGCGGGTCATACAATTTTAATACCAGTGCATCAGACCTTAAAAGTGATGGGACCTTTGCTCAACCCGATAAAACATGGGGAGGTATCATGCGAAGAATTGAAACCAATGATTTTCAAGCAGCTAACATAGCATATCTTGAATTTTGGTTGATGGATCCTTTTATTTACAATCAACAAAACTCTGGAGAGCTATATTTTAATTTGGGTGAAATATCTGAAGATCAATTGCCCGATAGAAGAAAAAGTTTTGAAAACGGATTAGCTCCGGATGGCAATAATACCGACAAAGCGGATGTAACTACTTTAGCACGCGTGCCAATTGTTACCACTTTGAATAACTTTTTTGATAATGCTGCCGGTGCCAGAGACAATCAAGATTTGGGATTGGACGGTATGAATGATGCTGAAGAACGTAGCTTCTGGAAAACAGATTATTTAGATCAAATAGAGGCTAATTTTGGTGCTTCATCTCCATTCTTTATCCAAGCGAATGGAGATCCTTGTAATGACAATTATGTATATTACAATGATCCGAATTATAGCACTACTCTAACAGGTATAACAGATCGTTATGCACGATTTAACGGCCAGCAAGGTAATAGCAATTCGAACAAATTAGCGGATGGTACTGCTATGTCATCAACCTTAGTGCCGGATGATGAAGACGTAAATCGCGATTTTACCATGAACACCAATGAGGACTATTTTCAATACAAGGTTGATTTAGATCCTGCGAAAATGAATGTAGGCGACAACTTCATTACTGATGTGGTTACAGAAAATGTTAAACTTCAAAATGGAGCTGAAGAATTGGTGAGTTGGTATCAATTCAAAATACCTATTACAGAATACCAACGTAAGGTTGGAAATATTGATGATTTCAAGAGCATCCGTTTTATGCGAATGTTCCTTAAAAACTTTGACACCTCTTTAGTTTGCCGTTTCGCTGCTATGCAATTGGTGAGAACAGATTGGCGTATCTATGAAAATTCTCTAAAGGCTCCAGGACCCATCATTCCAATTGACCCAAATGATCGAACTACTGTTTTAGTGAATACTGTAAATGTAGAAAACAATAGTAATCGGAAACCCGTTCCTTATGTATTACCGCCCACACTTTCTAGAGAAATAGACCCTACTCAACCAGGCGCTTTGCAGCAAAACGAACAATCACTGTCCGTTGTAGCTTGTGATTTACAACCGGATGATGCACGAGGTGTGTTTAGAACTACCAATTATGACATGCGGAATTACAAGAATCTACAAATGTATGCGCATGCAGAAGGCCAAAATATAAACAACGGTGAATTAACTGCTTTTATCCGTTTTGGTACAGATTTACAAAGCAATTATTACGAGTATGAAATCCCATTGCAAATTACTCCTAGCGGAGCTAATTTACCCATTGATGTATGGCCAGATGCCAATAATCTAGATCTTGAATTCAATCAATTATTTGCAGCCAAAACAGACCGTTTGAATCAAGGAGGTTCATTAAACAAACCATTCACGCGTATTGACCCAAACACTGGTTCTACAATTACTTTGTTAGGTTTACCTGATTTGAGTAATGTGCGCGTTATCATGCTTGGTATCCGTAATAAATCGGGTAAAGTAATCTGTCCTGAAGTTTGGTTTAATGAGCTCCGGTTATCTGGGCACAATAACCAAGGTGGGTGGGCTGCTGTTGGAAGAATGCAAGCCAAGCTGGCCGATTTTGGAACGGTAAACCTAACCGGAAGTGCTAGTACAATTGGCTTTGGTGGTATCCAGCAAAAATTGAATGAACGTAATCTTGAAGAAACATGGCAATATGATGTTTCTTCAAATTTCGAATTAGGGAAATTCTTTCCGCAAGCAGCTGGGGTTACAATTCCAATGTTTGTTGGATATACCGAAACATTTATTACCCCTAAATACAATCCATTTAACCCAGATGTTGAACTGAAACCCCTCTATTCATTACTAAATGGATCTGCATCCGACAGTTTAAAACGATTAACCCAAACCTATCAATCGAGATACAGTATTAATTTCACCAATGTCGCCAAAAGAAGAACAAGCGACAAAGCTCCCCTACCCTGGGATATTTCCAATTTTAATGTGAGCTATGCTTTTTCAAGGGCCTTTAATAGAAGTCCGCAAATTGAAGAACACCTAATTGAAACCTATCGGGCAAGTCTAGGCTATACCTATTCACCAAGAGCAAAACCATTTAAACCTTTTGCGAAGTTGATTAAAGGAAATAAATGGTCCTTACTAAAGGATGCCCAATTCGATTATTTGCCACAAAACATCAATTTAAGGATGGATGCAGATCGTTTATACAGTGAATTATTGAATCGAAGTAATGATTTATTCAAGAGTATTACACCCAAATTGTACGATAAGAATTTTACCTTGAATCGATTCTATAATTTAAACTGGAAATTAATGCCTTCCATAGGGCTCGATTATACCGCCACAACAAATGCGCGTATACAAGAACCGATTGGCGAATTGAATACCGAAGAGAAAAGAGATACGGTGCGTCAGGAGCTCTATGACTTCGGAAGAATGACCCGCTTTAACCAACAAGCAAATCTTACTTATAATGTTCCATTTGGCAAAATTAAACCACTGAACTGGATCACATCAAATCTGAGATATAGCTCTACATTCAGTTGGGATCAAGCTCCTCCAAACCTGAAAGAAGTAGGAAATACCATTGGGAATAGCGGGGACAAATCAGCAAATGCAAACTTGAATTTAATCAAGCTTTACAATAAAATACCAGCTTTACGGAATATTAACCGAGGTATCCCACCTGCTCCAAAAAAGAAAAAGAAGAAAGAGGATAAAAAGAATCTAGATAAGAACAAGGAAGAAGAAGAAGACAAAGGGTCTAAAAAGAAGAAAGAACTCAATAGTTTCCACCATGTATTGCGCGGTATAATGATGGTTCGGAATATTAATTTGTCATACTCACAAAGAGATGGCAATAGTCTACCTGGTTTTAATCGAAGTATTGACTATTTAGGCAATAACTTCTTGCGGAATGCCCCAGGATTACCTTATTCATTTGGTGAGCAAGATGAATCATTTAGATACAATATGGCAAGAGACGGTCATTTGAGTAACAGTTTATTAATCACCAATTTCTACCAACAATCAAGCACTCGGAATTTTAACTTACGTTCAACGATAGAGCCTATACGAAATTTCAGAATTAATCTAACGTTTGAACAAACATTCTCAGATAACGAACAAGGTCAATTCAGATTCGATACCACTGATAATTTTAACGACTTCAGAGACTTAAGCTCAAATCAAACGGGAACCTTCTCTTCCACTTATGTATTTATTAGAACGGCTTTTGAAGCGGCTGGAAACTCGAGTAATGATTATGCAAGTGACGCGTTTACAGAATTCTTGAATAATCGCTTTACCATTTCTCAACGACTGCAAAACGAAGATACCCGCGTAGCTGGAACAGGACGTGATACTATTAACGGTTACCCTTTAGGATATGGTAAAACGAGTCAAAGTATGTATTATATTAATTTCTTACAATCTTATGCAGGTAAGGATGTAAATAATGCCCGCTTATCTCCTTTTATTAGGTTCCCATTACCTTCTTGGAATATTAATTACAATGGCCTATCCAAAATAGAAAGTATTAAAAAGATATTTAGCAATATTGCTATTACACACTCTTATACAGGACGTTACACCATTGGTGGATACAACGGAGTGGATGCATTATACAAGGTAGATACGTTTGGACATGGTCAAAGTTATGACCCAGACATTCAAATTTCAGCTATCACCATAAGTGAACGTTTTTCTCCTTTAATTGGAGTTAATTTCTCCACCAAAAGTGGTATAACAGGAAGAATAAATTATAATAAATCTAGGCTGTTAACTTTTGTTCCAAGAAGTTTTCAAATCAATGAAAATCAACGGAAAGAAATTGTTATTTCAGGAGGCTATCGAGTAACGGGTCTATTGCTTCCTTTCAGATCAAACGGAAAGAAGATTTATCTACCGAATGATTTTAATTTCAATGTGGATGTTTCTATCATGAGCAACCTATCTGTGGTACGAAATATTGAACAAGTAACTAGCACTCCAAATAGTGGACAACGCATGGTATCGATTAAACCCAATATCCAATACAAAATTAACGATGCCCTAAATATCAATTTCTATTACAATCGACAAGTAACTGAACCTTTCGTAAATAACTCATTCCCAACTGCACTAACTAGTTTAGGAATGCGTTTACAATATATCTTTAATTAAATGATCAATAAAATGAAGCATATTAAGGCCTTCGCCTTTGATTGCGATGGTGTAATGACCGATGGCACAACCCAAGTAACAGAAACAGGAGAAGCCTATCGTACATTTAATATTAAAGATGGTTTCGCAGTACAGCATGCAATAAAGCAAGGTTACCCAATAGCCATTATTTCCGGAGGAAATAGTAAAGGTATAGAACATCGCTTTAAAGCATTAGGCGTTAAAGACATCTACTTGGCACAAGCACATAAAACAGAAGCCTTTGAAAATTTCAAAAAGAAGTATAATCTCACCAACGAGGAAATTGCTTACATGGGCGATGATATGCCCGATTTACCTTTACTTTCTATTTGTGGCTTGCCATGTTGTCCAGCTGATGCCGTTTCGGACATTAAGCATAAATCGCTCTTCATTAGTTCATTTTTAGGGGGCAAAGGATGCGCTAGAGAAATACTGGAGAAAGTACTCAAACTACAGGAAAAGTGGTATACAGAAGAGCTTCATCACTTTTAATTATTTTGGGTTGCATACAACCTAATTGCTTTACAAAGTGTTTACTTTAAGATAAAGTAATTCATTATATTTGCAATAAGTGAACCGATTCAAGCATTATATCACCTTTTTGGCACTTAATTTCCTAGCATTCACTGGTGTTTGGGGGCAAGAACCAACGGTTCAAATAAGCAACCTTGCAGCCTCAAACATTACGTGTAACTCTGCATTGATTCGATGGACCAATGGCAATGGAGATCGCAGAATTATTATTATTAAAGAGTCCGCTGCTGTAAATCAGAATCCGAGCGATGGCACAACTTATAACTCCAATTCCTTATTTGGCAATGGGCAAGAATTAGGAACAGGTAATTTTGTCGTTTTTATTGGTCCCGTTAGCTTGGTAAATGTGCAAGGACTTAAGCCAAACACTACTTACCATATTAAGGCATACGAATATTTCGATAATGGCGGCACACCCGATTATTTGCCCACTAGCCCACCTGTAAACAGTTTCACCACCTTGGGTATATCCATGGCATTTAGCAAAACGACCCAAGACTCATGCTGGTATAACAATGGGTACAATTTCATAAACAATTCTGTTTCCACATTTCCAAGCACTAACTATAAATGGGATTTTGGGGATGGCAACACTACCACAACGGCAAATCCCAGTCATGTATATACCAAAGGAGGTGTTTATAAAATATCGCTAACGGTATTCCCAGATTATGGTTGCAAGGATACAGCGTTTTCTATCTCTTTAGTTATTCCAGAGCCTACCATTGATATTGGTGTTAACGATAGCACACAATGCTTAACAGGTAATCAGTTTGATTTTACGAATAACACAATATATCCGAATATAAATAAACTTGGTCTGCAACGCACATGGAGCTTTGGTGATGGAACAACAGACGTGACTGCAAAACCAAAAAAGAAATATACATATGCCGATACGTTTGACATATACAATTATATTGAAATGGTATATAATAATCGACCAACAGGGTGTTATGATACAGGTACCTTTAAAGTAATTGTCTTTCCTAATCCTGCAGGTAGTGTTACCGTTTCAGATACAATACATTGCATCGGTAAAAACACACTGATTTTTGATAATCCAGCCACTAATGTCATCAGTTATCATTGGGACTTTGGGGATGGAAATACCAATTCGAATAAAACAGCCTCACATCAATATTCCGCAACAGGGGATTATGTTGTGATCCATACAGCCGAGTCCTCTTTCGGTTGCATTTCAAAAGACACGGTAAATGTTTATTCACGCAACCGAAAGATATCTTCATTCGTTGGTTTAAGCGGTCCAATATGTAACAGTCAAGTGCCAATACCTCTTATCGCGAGTGATCTAACTGGGACATTCATTGGCAAAGGTGCAAGTGGCCTTAGCTATATACCTAATAATATTGGTAGAGATACTGTTTTTTATATTGTTCCCGATGCATTTTGCCCAGACACAACATCAGTAATTGTGGATGTACTTTTGTCACCATCCCCTAATTTAGGCTCTGATCAAAACTTGTGCAATCAGCCCAATATTTCCATTTCTGAATCAATTCCTGGTACATATTTATGGAGTGATGGTAGTTCGAACAACAATATTTTGATTACCAAAACAGGCACATATTGGCTTGAAGTGAATGATGGAATCTGCGCAGGCAGAGACAGTGTTTATATATATTTTGGTCAGCCACCAGTGCTACCAGCAATCAGCGATACATTTATTTGTAAAAACTCGTTTATAGCTTTCCGATTTTCAAACTTTGACACCAAATATCTCTGGAATGACGGCAGCACGGATTCCTTTAAACTAATTACCAGTGGTGGCTTATACTCTGTAACTGCAACAAATCCCTGCGGTACAACCAATGCCACATTCAATGTAAATCAATTGGAAGACGATTGCAATGTATTGGTTCCAAATGCATTTTCACCCAATGGAGATGGGATTAATGATTTATTTACTCCTGTACTGCTGTCAGACAGTATAATTATCGAACAAATGATTGTGTTTAATACCTATGGTGAAATTCTGTTTAAAGGAGATAAAAACAAGTTTTCCTGGGATGGTAAGTATCAAGAAGAATTGGTTCAAGGGAATCAAAACTATTACTACCTTATTTATTACACCTTACCCATTCCGGGGAACAATCAAAAAGGGAAATTATCAGGAAGCGTTTATATTATTGAATAATTGCTGATATTCTATTTGATTCTCCAATTACAAAGAAACCATTCGCACGATTCTCTGAACTAGTTGTTCTATTCACAAAGTTTGAGGGAACATTAGATGGAGGAGTCGCAAACAATCCGTCATTATTAATTTGCTGTTCAGCTAAGTTCAGAAATAGGAAAAACTCATTAGATATTCCCATCATTTGCACTTCTACTTTATCTCCTAACTGAAACGTATTATCGAAATCGTTTATTCCAATCCGTCTAATGGGTACAATAAATTCAATGCCGTCAAAATCTGCCCCCGGACTAAAGGCAGCATCATATGCAATATTTGCGCTTTCACCAGAGTTAAGGAGCGTATCATTCTTAAAACTTCGAATAAAATACGTGTTACCCGTACCTACTAAATCTTTTGCCGCAAATTCAACTTCATAGTATGGGTCGATAAATGAATTTCCAGATTCAAACCTCCACAATAAACTATCCAAAGGTGCAGCAGGTGCCATGGTTGAAATAGACACGAAAGTATCTCCATTGCTTGCAACAACTAATCCATACTGTTCCCCGATTCGATTAAAATCTTGCCCATTGGGGTAAATATACGTACCGGGTTCTGTAGCAGACTCGACAAAGAAATATGGAAAAGAATCTGCGTCCAACAATGCTATGCTTGCTCCTGACACTGGAGGATTACTTCCCCTAGGTTCAAAATACCCTACCGTCCTAGTAAGTATGATTTTTTGAATTCCCGAATCATTGTTTAACACTGCATCAATAACCAATTCTTTTTTATCATCTCTAAGATCTACTTCAATAGGGTCTTCGCAGCCCAAAGTAAAAATGCTAACTAAAATAAATAGGTATAATATATTTCTCATGATCTTAAAACTTAAAATTATAGGTAATACTTGGAACAATACTTCCAATGATAGAATAACGAATCGCGTGATTTCTTGTAATTTCGTCCGTTGGTCCTTGGAAATAAATACTAAATGGGTTTCTTCTGTTATACACGTTATAGGCACCAAACACGATTTCATGCTCCCATGACGCCCATTTCTTCCATTTTTTCAGTTGATGGATCGCACTGAAGTCCAATCTATGGTAAGCTGGTATGCGAACATCGTTTCTACTATTTAAAGCGTTATGGGGTATTGTAAAGCCTTGAACGGTATATTGAGAAGTAGGAAATGTTGCCGGAGTACCTGCTTGGTATGAGAAAGTTGACGAGACAGTCCAGCGGTCATTGAAATCATAACTGCCCACCACACTTAAATTATGGGGTCGATCAAAACGAGTTGGAAAGTATTCGTTATTGTTCAATCCATTGATTAAGATTTCGGTTCTAGCTAAGGTATAACTAATCCAACCTGTGAACTTACCGCTGGCTTTTTTAATGTAAAACTCAGCTCCATAGGCTCGACCATCACCATATAACAATTGTCCTTCCAGTTGTGCATTCAGTAAAAGATCCGCTCCATCAACATAATTTATTTGATTGCCTAACCATTTATAATAGGTTTCTACGCTGAATTCGAATAACGCCTTTTTACCAAAGTTCTTGAAAAAACCAATTGCAACTTGATCTGCAATTTCTGGTTTAATATTATTTGTACTAGGTGTCCAAACATCTAAGGGTACGCTTGCTGTTGTATTGGAAATAAGATGAATGTACTGCACCATACGGTTATACGATAGTTTTAAACTGCTGCTGCTATCCAATTGGAATTTAGCAGAAAACCTTGGCTCTGGATTAAAATAGCGCTGCATACTTTTTAAAGACCCAAACGAAATTGCCGTATCTAGGTCCAAGGGTTTGTTTAGGTCATCGGTAGGATTTGGATTATAATAATAAGCCGTTCCCTTTCCTATATAATCATAATATGAAAGTCGAAGTCCACCTTTCAAGGTTATGTTCCGGTTAACCTTGTATTCATCATCGATAAAAATACCCCCTTCAAAGGCATATTTATGAGGTAAGCTAAAATCAAATGATGTACCATTGGATTGATTTGCAACTGCATCGCCTGGTCTAAAATCATAATAAGTACCAATAACCCCTAAATCTATTTTTTGTTTGTTTGAGGCAAACCAGTCAAAATCAATTTTAGCACTATAATTCGTAATATCTGAATTCCAATCAAATCGATCGTTGCCGCTTCCAAACTCAAGTCTGTAGTCATATTTACTGTAAACTGCTGTTGTATTTGAGAACAACTTGGTATTAAAGGTATGGTTCCAACGAGCGGTTAAGGTTTGACTGCCCCAATCAAAACCAAAGGCTCCTGGAAAAGCAAATTTATCTCTACCAAAGTAGCTACTCACAAACACCCTGTTTAAGGGACTAAAGATATAATTCACTTTCGCAGTAACATCCCAAAAGTTAAATACGGCATCTTGTAAATCCTCATTTAAAAATGGCTTAGCCAATACATCGATATAACTGCGTCTTCCTGCTAACAGAAACGAGGACTTGTCCTTTTTGATTGGTCCTTCAATCATACCCCGGCTGAAAATTGCACCCACACCCCCTGCTCCTGCAAACTTCTTAATATTCCCCTCTTTTGATCTTACATCTAAGACTGAAGATAGTCTACCGCCATACGCAGCAGGAATCCCACCTTTTACCAAGGTAACATTCCGCACAGCATCTGGATTAAACACAGAGAAAAATCCAAAGAGATGTGATGAGTTAAATACAGGTGCTTCATCCAATAATACTAAGTTTTGGTCAATATTTCCTCCTCTTACATTAAAACCGCTTGCTCCTTCGCCAACGGTTGAAACCCCTGGAAGTAATTGTAAACTACGTACCACATCGACTTCGCCTAACAATGCGGGAATACGTTTAATTTGACCAATACTCAACTTGTTAACTGACATTTCAGTTTTGCCCACATCTTCTCCTGCTTTCTTGCCAGTAACCCTTACTTTTTTTATGGTATTTACTTTCTTGGCTAAGTTGATGTTTAAAGTCGTATTACTAGAAACAGAAAGTTGTTCAATTTTGGAAATGTAACCTGGCATGCTAAACTTTATTTTATAGTTACCTGCCGGCACTGTAAACGAATAAAATCCATACGCATTGGGAAATGCATCTACAAATTTTCCTGCTGAGGTCGTACTCACAAAAGAATTGCCTAAAGCCTCTCCACTTGCACTGTCTTTTACATAACCACTAACTGTATAGTTTTGGGCGAAAGTAACCATGCTAACTAAAAGAAACAGGCTGGTTAAAATAGTATGTTTTATGTTCATTGAAATGATGGCGCAAAATAACTTGTTTTTGACGGCAATTCTAAACGCTGTGGACATCTTTAAGGTTTGGGTGTAATTTTCATATTTACCCTTTGATTGGCCATGATATC
>Ga0055584_100001387_pt1 | contig 23917 bp, 21 predicted proteins | sample OSDHelmetaG_FD_58716 | JGI IMG/M metagenome (GOLD analysis project Ga0055584, IMG submission 58716) | Pelagic marine sediment microbial communities from the LTER site Helgoland, North Sea, for post-phytoplankton bloom and carbon turnover... | ecosystem: Environmental > Aquatic > Marine >...
GGTCGAATTATGGCGCTTGAAGAAGTGATTGTGACGGCACAGAAAAGGGCAGAGTCTATTCAAGACGCACCCATTTCAATCGCGGCGTTTGGTGAAAGAGACTTGGAAAAGTTCGGTATTGATACAATCGACGATATCGGTTCTAAAGTTCCAAATTTAGAGATGGTGGCTTTTCCTCTGGGTAGTCATGTTATTCGTATCAATATTCGTGGCGTCGGGCAAGACTCAGTCGAGCTCACTCGTGATCCCGGGGTAGGTACTTATCTTAATGGTGTGTACATTTCTAGGGCTTCCGGTTTGTCGACAGATATTGCAGATATTGAGCGAATTGAAGTTTTGCGTGGTCCGCAGGGTACTTTATATGGCCGTAATACTACCGGCGGAGCGGTCAATATTATCACTCGGGCACCCAGTTTCGGGGCTTTTGCATTCAATCAGAAAGTATCAGTGGGTAATGGCGGGCGCTATTCCTATAAAACTTCAGTCAACCTCCCCATTTCTGATCAACTGGCAGTAAAAGTGGCCGGAGTCATGAGTGGTCGTGATGGAATTGTCGAGAATCTTGGAACCGGTAAAGATTTTGGTGAAAAGGATAATGACGCTCATCGTCTGGATGTGCGCTGGAAGCCCAGTGATGAGGTCACTGTCGACTATGCCTATGATCGCAGCAATATGCAGGAAACAGCAACCTACTACCAATCGACTACTCCGGGGCCTACTACGGGTATTCCACAGCTAGATTTTCTGACTGCGGTTGTACCCCATAAAAAGGGGCGCAGCGATACCGGTACTGCATTTAATTTTCCTTCCCATTACGCTGATATCGAATCTCACTCATTAATAGTGAATTGGGAGCTCGAAAATATGACTATCAAGTCGATCACTGCGCAGCGTGATAGTGACTATTCGGCGAATTAGGATTTTTCAGCAGGTGCACCTTTCACCCTCTATTTTGGCGGTGGAGAGACTGAGCATAAGCAGTTCACCCAAGAGCTGCAATTCATTGGTGACGCAGCAGATTCAAGGTTCAACTACGTTGCTGGTTTTTACTATTTCGAAGAAGAGGGTGATGAAATTACCTATAACAACAGTGGTACCAGTAATGGCTATACCATTGATAACTCTGCTTGGGCACTATTTGGTCAAGGAACCTATACACCCGACGGCTTTGATCAGAAATTGCATCTGACTTTGGGCTTGCGCTATTCCGAAGATAGTCGTGAAGCTGAGCATATCAATATAGCGGGTGGCTACGATGCGGAGGGTGATCAGGACTTTGATAAGGTCTCTGGTAACCTGATCGTTGAGTATGATCTCAATGAAGATGCCTCGATTTACGCCAAGGTGGTACAGGGTTATAAAACGGGTGGTTTTGGTATTCGCTCCAGTACCCCGGCACGCTTTGAGCTGGGTTTTGAAGAAGAAAACCTGATGAGTTATGAGGTTGGCTACAAGGCCGAGTTTATGGATAACCGTGTACGTTTAAACACGGCAATTTTCTTCTCTGACTACGAAGATATTCAGGTGACAATTCCAGAACTGTTAAATCCTTCCATCACTGATATTTTCAATGCGGGTGAAGCGGAGATTGTCGGGCTGGAAGCCGATTTGACCGCCGTAGTAAGTGAAGGTTTGGTGCTGACTGCTAGTTATGGCTACCTGGATACAGACATTAAAGAAGTGATCGATCCGATCACTGGAATCGATATTACCAATGATTTTGTATTTCCCTATGCGGCAGAACACAGCTATCGCTTTGATGTTGACTATACCTTCCCTGAGTTGAGCGTTGGCGAGCTGTCGGCGAATATCAATTATTCCTGGCGGGACGATTCCTATCAGACCGGTAAGGCTTCAGATGCTGTCCGTCCGCAGGGTGGCGCGATCGTAGACAGTTACGGTTTGCTCGATGCGAGATTAACCCTGAGGGGTATTTCCTTGGGTGATGCTGGCTCACTATCCATAGCCTTGTGGGGCAAAAACCTGGCAGACAAGGAACACATGGCAACCAGTATGGCGGCATTTCCCTGGTCGTCGCAAATGGCTGTGTGGGGAGAGGAGCGGAGCTACGGGGTTGATTTAAGCTACGAGTACTAACTGGCAAGATTCTGGTTTTTATAAAAGCCTCGGGGTATTACGCCTCGAGGCTTTTTTATTGCCCATTATTATTGACCAAAATAAACGAAACTATTAGTATCGTAAATCGCTTGATTTGGTGCCTTTTAAATAAAAATGATTGACGGGCAATAATGTGTCCTGGTGAACCAGATTAGTATCCTTGCGCTATAGGGTATTTCTCAAGCAGGCGTAATGTGTTTTTATTGGATTATTATGTGACAGTACTTTTTACGCCATGTAACCATTTAACTTGTATTCGGGTATTTAGACGATGGATTTCGTATTTAACGAAGAAGAGCAAAATTTTATAGAAGAAGTTAGAGCATTCATCAGCGAGCAGGCGCAAAAGCCCTATGCTGATGATGCTCTGAGTGCACTGGCAAAGGGGCCTCGGCGCGGTAAACAGGTGGCAGATACACCTGGACGGCGGGCTTTTACCAAGGCAATGGCTGATAGAGGTTATCTCGGTATGTCTTGGCCTAAGGAATATGGCGGCCGAGATCGGCCAGGGATCTATGAATACCTTTTAAACGAAGAGTTGGCTGCGGTTGGCGCGCCATTAATTGGCAAGGGTATTGGCTGTATTGGCAAAACACTTATACGTCACGGTTCCGATAAGCTTAAAGAGGAGTTTCTCCCCAAAATACTCAGTGCCGAGATTGAATTTGCTTTGGGCTATACCGAGCCCAGTGGTGGGTCAGATTTGGCCTCGCTGAAGCTTAAAGCTGAGCGCGACGGCGAAGGTTGGCGCCTCAACGGTCAAAAAACCTACACGACATCTGCGCACTTTGCCGACTGGTACTGGGTGGCCGCGCGAACTGACCCGGACGTACCCAAGCACAAGGGCATCAGCGTATTTTTAATCCCAATGAAACAGGAAGCATTAAAAGTTTACGAGATTAAAACAGTGGGTGACGAACGTACCAATGATGTCTTTTTTGACGATGTCTGGATTCATAATGATTATTTGGTGGGTGAGGTAAACAAGGGTTGGCGTTATATCTGTGAGGCGCTCGATTACGAGCGTTTTACGCTGTTCACTATTAGTCCCTTGGTGCGTAAATACAATGAGGCGATTGAAGCCATTAAAACCATCAAAAAGGATGGTGTTTCGCTTAAGAATGATCCTGGCATTCGCCAGCAGTTTGCCCATTTTTCGGCCGAGGTAGAAACCGCGAAAATGCTGCAGCGCAAAGTTCTTGTCGCTGCCGGTGAAGGCGAGAAAACCGGTTATGTACCGGCAGTTGAGGCCGCCTATTTCAAACTTTATGTTACCCAGCTGGGTGCCAAAATTGATAATGCCATGTTAAATGCATTGGGCCCAACAGGTATGTTGCACAGTACAGACGAAGACACCATTGATGACGGACGATGGGAGCAAAGTTATCGAGCCAACGTAGTATCGTTGGTGGGGGGTGGTTCCTCTGAGGTGCAGAAAAACCTGATCGCCAAACGCGGCTTGAAACTTCCGTTGAAATAAGCCGATGAGCAATCGTTCAGAAAAAGTCATTAGTGATCTTCCCGAGGAGGTCCAATCCTGGATTGGTGAAACGCTGACAGCCAAGCTGGGGCCATTACCGGTTGAAGCGGGTATGTGCGTTGCTTTTACTTCAGCCACCGGTGATAAAAATTCTGCTTATTTTCAGGCTGGAAGCCTTGCTTGCGACAGTGATCAGGGCCGTCGGCATGTGCCGCCGGTTATGTTGCCAATATGGGTGCGTTCGCTGGATGGAGCGCGGCCCAGCATCGAAGAGCAGCAGGCCTCAGAATTTCATTTTCGTTTAAAAAATGCCTTAGGGTTACCTTTGGGCATCGTTAAGGAAAACGCCGTGTATTTTTATCATCCTGTTGAAGTTGGTGATGTTATTAGCTGCCAACAACAATTGATTGAGGTAACCAAGGAGCGAACTAACCGTCTTGGCATTGGTCGAGATTGGTTGATTCATATTAACTACTACCGCGAGGACGGTACCTTGATGGGTATGGAAAGTATGCGTTTATTTGGCTATAAAAAGGCAGAGCAATCGTGACCCAGATGTTTTCAGAATCTGTTTCTCTGGGTGATGATTTGCCGGTTTTACAGCACAAGGTAACCGCTAAAGACGTTGTCAGTGGCGCCGCGGCTAGTCGAGACTGGCAGCCCTTGCATCACGATTACCCGCACGCTGTAGAGCGTGCCGGTACCGGTAATATTATTATGAACACTTCGACCCAGCAGGGCTGGGTAAGCCGCTATGCTACTGATTGGGCAGGTCCTGCTGCGAGGTTTTTTGCGATCAGTATTAAAATGAAAAGTTCCCTCTGTCCCGGAGATGAGCTGAGTTTTTCCGGCAAGATCAATCAGGTATCTGCGCTGGCTGACGGTTTGGCGATGGTGAACCTCGCGATCATTATGAGTGTTGGTGATCGAGTAGCGACTGAGGCCGCAGTGAGTGTAATTTTGCCGGGAAAAAATTCCCGGAGCAGTGTGTGGGACTGCGCGGGTGAGTCTTTAAGGGAACATGCACTCTAGGTTTTACTGCTAATTTATTGTGAATATGCAATTGTTGTTAAAGAGTTATTGGAGATCGATATGGATCTAAGTTTTACCGAAGAGCAGGTGCTGTTGCGCGAGACTGTACGTCGGCTTTGTGATGATCATATGTCGCTGGCCGATGTGCGCAAATGGGAAAATACTGAAACCGGTTATTCTCCTGAGTTCTGGACGCAGCTTTGCGAAATGGGAATTACCGGACTCAGGGTGCCAGAGGAGGATGGGGGTCTTGGTATGGGTGCTGTCGATGAGGTTGTCGTCTATGAAGAGTTCGGCACGGAGCTGGCGCTTTCTCCTCATTTTCACAGTTCGGTGCTAGCAACTGCATTTTTAGCACGTGCTGCCACGGCAGCGCAAAAAAGTCGTTGGTTGCCTGACATTGTTTCTGGTGAGATGGTCTGTGCCGTAGCCTGGCTTGAGCCTGGTAATGGCTATGGCGCTAGAGGCATTCAGCTTAGCGCCGAAGAAGATGCTGGTAGTTATTCGCTGACCGGTGCAAAAACACTGGTGCCCTATGCCAATACGGCTACCCACATTCTTGTTTTGTCGCGTACTGGCAGTGGTCCTGAAGATGTGGCGGCCTTCGTTGTGGAATGTGGTATGACAGGCATGCAAGTGCGTAATCAGCCCACTCAGTCAGGGGAGGCTGTGTGTAAAGTGACTTTCGATTCCGTGCAGGTAGGGGCTGAAGCGAGAGTTGGCGATGGAGCATCAATCTGGGCGGAATGGGAAATGGCTGTGAGCGAAGCTAATATTTCTAATGCCGCACTGGCAATTGGTAGTGCCACGCGTATTCATGAACTTGCGACTGAGTATTCGAAAGTAAGAGAGGCCTTTGGTCAGCCTATAGGCGGTTTTCAGGCTATTGCGCACTACCTGGCAGATTCTTTGGTGGAAATCGAGGGTACTAGGACGCTGGTCTATCAGGCGGCCTGGGCCAGGGACAACGGTCATGATTTTGTGCAGCTTGCTGCTATGGCGAAAATGCAAGCCTGTGATGTCTTTGCTCGTACCACCTCCAAGGCAGTGCAAATACACGGAGGGTTGGGTTGCACCATGGAAGCTGACCCTCAGCTCTACTACCGAAGGGCCAAGCAACAGCAATTGATGTATTGGGACCCTGCATATCTGGAAGATAAAATAGCAACATTGATATTTGGTGAAATAGAGGCCGTATAAAGATGGGTTTATTACAGGATAAAGCGGCAATAGTCACCGGTGGCGGTGGCGGCATTGGCCGTGGGCATTGTCTGCACTTGGCTAGAGCTGGTGCCAAGGTTGTGGTCAATGATATCGCACAAGAGGCGGCTAATGCCGTTGTGGCGGAAATTGTAGCCGCCGGTGGTGAGGCTGTAACCTCGACTCATAACATTGCAAGTCGAGAAGGTGCCGAGCAGCTGATAGCATTTTGTATCGACAGTTTCGGCAGCATCGACATTATGATTAATAATGCCGGCAACCTTCGGGATCGCTCATTATTGAAGATGACTGACGAAGAGTTTGATAGCGTCTGGGCCGTGCATGTTAAAGGCACTTTCTGGTGTTCCCAGGCTGCTGCACTCGCCATGAAAGATCAGGGTAGCGGTGGCGCTATTATCAATACCACGTCTGGTGGGCATTTTGGCAGTTTTGGTCAGACAAATTATTCGGCGGCCAAAGGTGCAATTGCATCAATGACCTATACTTGGGCTATCGAGCTTGCAAAGTATGGGATCCGTGTTAATGCCATTGGACCTTTGGGCTCGACGGCCATGTCGGCTACCTATAAGGCTGGTAAGGGCAGTGCCGGCGGCAGTCCTAGTATCGATCCGACCTTGAATGGCCCTGCAGTTGTCTACCTATGCAGTGATGAAGCGGCTACTGTCAGCGGTCAGATATTTGGAACTGGCGGTGAACGATTGGCACATATGGTTCAACCCCACTATGGTAAAACTCTGGTAATGCCGGGCGGGTGGGATCTGGAGAATATCTGTAAGCAGTTCCCTATGCACATGCCTGCTCAATTTGGGCCATTTGGTATCCTTGGTAAGCCATATCCCTTCCATGGCGGTGTCAGGCCCCCTGAAAAGCCATAGAATAGCCAGATAAGAACAAGACCGACATTCAAGCTCAATAGGAAATAACGATGGTTGGTATATCCGCGTATGGAATTTATGTGCCTGCACGACGCATGCCCTTGGCAATGCTTGCAGGCCGATCTGCTAAAGTCGGTGGCCCTGAAAAAGCAGTGGCTTGGTCCGATGAAGACAGCGTTACTATGGCCGTAGAGGCAGCACGCAGTTGTTTGACAGGTGTTGATCGCAGCGAAATTGATATGCTGCTGTTTGCGACAACGACCTATGCCTTTAGCGAAAAGCAGGGAGCTGCAATTATTGCCAAGGTGCTGAGTCTCAATGCTACTGTGCGCGCAGCTGATATCTCTCATTCACTTAAATCGGGCACTCAGGCTTTATTGATGGCCCTTGATGCGGTGGCATCTGGCAATGCGAAAAAGGTGTTGGTGATTGCTGCTGATTGTCGCCTGGGGGCACCGGGTTCAGGTTTGGAAAATAACGGTGGCGATGCCGCTGTCGCGTTTATGGTCAGTGCTGACAATGTGATTGCGGCAGTCGAAGACAGTGTGACTTTGAGCAACGAATTAGTTGATATTTGGCGCAGGGATGGCGATCGTTTTGTTCATAACTGGGAAGATCGTTTTGTTGTCGAGCACGGTTATTTGGAAAACTCCGAGGCTGCAGCCAAGCAGCTTTTCGAAAAGGCAGCAGTCTCGCCGGCCGATATAAGCAGTGCCATATTTTCTGCTATCGATGCCCGAAGTCATAAAACCCTGGCCGCTAAGTTGGGTGTCAAAGGCACCCTGGTCGATCCATTGATTGGGCGGGTGGGTGCCTGCGGTGCTGCCCATGCATTGCTACAGCTGGCGGGTGTACTAGACAGCGCGGCTGGCAATGAAAAGATACTATTGGTGAATTACGGTGATGGAGCCGACGCCCTGCTGATTAAGGTGCTTGAATCGGGTTCGGCCAATAAGCTCGAAGCAGCGATGGCCAAGTCTATTCCAGTTAAAAGTCTGGATCAGTATCGCGAAGCCCAGGGTTTGAATATCACTGAATACGAAGATATGGATTTTCAGGGTATCTCTGCCACTATCCACTTTCGTGAACGCGATGAAAACCTTTCTCTGGAAGGCCATGTCTGTAGCTGCGGAACACATCAATTTCCCAAGGAGCGGGTCTGCATCCGCTGTGGTGGTATCGATAAATGGCAGTCAGCTGCCTGCTATGCTGAAAAAACTGCGAAGGTGAAAGCTTACTCCTTTGATTATTTTTTCCCCTCACCAGAGCCACCTACGGCCGTGGGTGTAGTAGAGGTGGATGATGGGCCGCGTATCTATATGCAAATTGCCGAGGCTACTCAGGAGCAGATCGATGTAGATATGCCAGTGTCTTTTGTTTTCAGGCGTATTCATCAGGTGGGTGGTCGGCCCAATTATTTCTGGAAGTGTTGCCCTCTGGGAGATGTCCAATGAGCCTCAAAGATAAAACAGCAATAGTCGGTGCCGGTTGTTGTCATTTTAAGGAGAACTGGGCTCAAGACTCTGAAAGTATGATTGTTGATGCTGTGCTCGAGGCGTATCAGGATGCGGGCATAGAAGACCCCAATAAGCAGATAGATGCAATTTATTGTGGGTCGCTTTATGCGCCTATGGGAAATGTGCATGTCAGTGAAGCCCTTAAGCTCTATAAGCCTCTGACGGGGGTGTCCAACTATTGTGCGACAGGTACAGAGGCGATTCGAGCTGCGGTCATGTCAATTGCGGCGGGCGTTTATGACACTGTTCTGGTAGTAGGTTATGACAAACCCAAAGATCGTGGTGTTTCTGGTCCCAGTGTCAACATTCGTGCAGTGCGAGAGCAGCCCCAGACCCCCGCCACATGGTTTGCGATGTGTGCTGCACCCTATTTTAAAAAATACGGAGCCGGGCGCGAAGATTTGGCACGAATTGCCGTTAAGAATCACCACAATGGCACTCTGGCTCCCAAGTCTTTTCTGAAGCGAGAAATCACCATTGAAGACGCTCTCAATGCCAGAATGATTTCATGGCCCTTTGGTTTATACGATTGTGCTGCCCAGACCGACGGCGCAGCAGCGGTCATTATTACCCGTAAGGATCTGGCAAAAAACTTTCGTGACGATGCCGTCAATATTAAAGCTGTAGCCAGTGGCAGCGGACCAAACCCCCACACCGATCCCGATCACGATTTTTTGCGCTGGAAGCCAACTGAAAATGCTGCTGCAGAGGCCTATAAAATGGCCGGCATAAGTGAACCTTTCAAGGAAATAGATGTGGTGCAGCTGCATGACTGCTTCACGCTGACCGAACTACTAAGTTATGAAGACCTCGGTTTTATCGAGAAAGGCTCAGCTAAAGAGCATATCGCTGCAGGGACCTTTGAGCTTGGTGGAGAGCTACCGGTCAATACCGATGGTGGCCTTAAAGCCTTTGGACATCCCACCGGTGCTACAGGAGTGCGGATGGTCTATGAAAATGTATTGCAGTTGCAGGGCAGAGCAGAAAATCGCCAGGTTAAAAATGCCACAACGGCGTTGACACACAACATCGGAGGCTATCCGACCGGTTGTGCAATGACAATTCTGTCTATGGAATAAATCACGAATTTTTTTAATGGAGCAACCCATGGATTTTGAAACCCTGACCTACGAAGTTGATCAAGGTGTGGCCTTAATTACCCTTAACAGGCCTGAACAGCGTAATGCGATCAACAGTGTTGCCAGCAGAGAGTTGCCTGCGGTTTGGAAGTATTTTGAAAAGGACGACTCTGCGGTAGTGGCGATTGTTACCGGTGCGGGAGAAAAAGCCTTTTGTACCGGTGCTGATTTGGTCGATCTTCCAGATACCGATGGAGATGGCAGTCAGAGCACGCTGCAGTCAATTCGTTGGACTTCATTGCAAAACCAGGTATGGAAGCCGGTTATCTGTGCTGTAAATGGCATGGTGGTTGGCGGTGGCCTACATTTTATTGCCGACAGTGATATCGTCATTGCTGCAGAGCATGCGACATTTTTTGATACCCATGTGAAGGTTGGTTTGGTGTCGGGTTTGGAGCCTGTAGGTTTGTGTCGGCGAATGCCAATGGAGGCTGTGTTGCGTATGGCGCTGGTTGGTGGTGATGAGCGCATGAGCGCGCAGCGCGCCTATGAATTGGGTATGGTCGGTGAGGTGGTGGCAGGTGCAGATCTTCTGGCAACCGCAAGAGGCCTGGCCGATAAAATAAAAAATCACTCGCCGGCAGCGTTAGCCCGCACCAAAAAAGCGATTTGGCAATCCCAGGAGATGGGCCTACACGAAGGGCTGGAAAATGCCTGGCAACTGATTATGGAGCAAAATTCCCATGCCGATATTGGTGAGGGTGTCGCGGCATTTATTGAAAGGCGCAGTCCAGTGTGGCAGCCGTATTCGCAAGACAGCTAATAGATTTGAAATCTCGAAACTATGAAATCAAAGTACTTTACACACCCGCAGTCAGTTAGATTTTAAGGTATAGCCTATGTATAAGAATAAAACCGCGATAGTGGGTATCGGGCAGACTGAATTTTCCAAGAAACTTGATCCCAGTGAGCTGGAATTAGCCTGTGAGGCAGTGCTTGCAGCTTTGGCTGAGGCGGGTATACACCCCTCGGAGGTAGATGCACTTGGCAGCTATACCATGGAAGACACCTCAGAGGCTGAGCTTGCACGTACCCTTGGGTTTGGTGATCTAAATTATTTTGGGCAGGTTTCCTATGGTGGCGGAGCCGCTCCCGGTGTCGTGGGTCAGGTGGCACTCGCGGTAGCCAGTGGTGTGGCCAAAGTTGGTGTGGTATGGCGTTCCAGAAAACGCAGTGATCCTCGTAGCCGTGTTTGGTCCCAGGTTAATGCTCGGGTCGATGATCATTGGAAATGGTCTCGTCCTTCGGGATTACTGAGGCCGGTAGACGAGGTAGCGATGCTAATGCAGCGCTATATGTATGAATACAATGTGTCTCGTGAGCAACTGGCTCAAGTGGCAATCAGTCAGCGCAGGTTTGCTCACAAAAATCCGAGGGCGCTAATGGCCGGCAGAGAGATGACTCTCGATGATTATATGAATGCCAGAATGATTTCAGAGCCGCTGTGTTTATTTGATAATTGTTTGGAAACTGATGGTGCAATAGCGGTGGTGATTGTATCTGCAGATCGGGCAAAAGACTTACCGCAAACACCCGTGTATATCCATGCCTACTCTCAGGGGATGTCTCAGCAGCATCAGGTCATGTCAGACTTTCATAGAGCAAACCCCCTGCACCACAATTCCAATGCAGCGGCCAGCAACTTGTGGCGTCAGTCAGATTACGGCCCCGGAGATATACAAGCCGCACAAATATACGATGCCTTTTCCCCAGCGATATTATTTTCGTTAGAAGCATACGGTTTTTGTAAAGAGGGTGAGGGGGCTGACTTTTTTGCTGACAACTGCCTGACTGCATCAGGTGGCACGGAGGGTTTGAAGTTGGCAATTAATACCTCTGGTGGTGGCTTGTCTGAGGCTTATATCCATGGAATGAACATTGTTTTGGAAGGTGTGAGGCAGGTCCGTGGAGATTCTACTGCCCAGGTTAAAGGCTTGGATAATTGTCTGATTACTGGCTGTGATCCAACACCCAATGCTGCAATGATATTGTCGAGGTGCTCATGATTCATGATATTCCATTACCAGTAGTAGATAACCCCATTGATGCTGTGTTTTGGCAGCGTGCTACAGGCGGAAAATTGGCTGTGCAGGTTTGTTCCAGCTGCGATTCTGCGAGGTTTCCTCCGCGGCCTTATTGCCCCACCTGTCAGTCTTCTGACCACCAATGGCATATCGCATCGGGTGCGGGAACCATCTGGTCTTATGTGGTTCCCCATGCACCATTGCTACCTGCCTTTGGTGAACAGTTACCCTATGTTGTTGCATTGGTTGAACTGGATGATTACCCGGATATTCGACTGGTAGGGGCTATCACCGAAAGCCTCGAAGCTGATATTCAGGGTATAGACGGATCGTATGTCGCTATCGGGGATTCGGTAAGTGCTGTGTTCAAGAAGATGGATGATGAGACATTCCTGCTGCGCTGGCTGAAAGCCGTTGACAGTATATAACGGTACTATTAGTATCGTTATATATTTGAGCTAGCCTTATAAAGTCTGGAGATAACAATGACAGTCGACTACGATCCTTTTTCACATCAGAGTATGTTAGATCCCACTGACTATTATCGTCAGATGCGCGAAGAGGGTGCTCCGCATTATATTGAAAAATATGATGCCTGGGCTTTAACCCGCTTTGCCGATGTATGGGAAGCCAGCTGCATGAAGCAGGATTCTATTACCTTTACAGGGGGGCAGGCTCCAGCTCAGGTTCTGTTGGACTTTATGCCCAAGCCTACAAGTAAGCAGTTTATGGTTATGGACTGCCCAGAAAGTACCAAATGGCGAGGTGTAATCCGTAAAGACTATACGCCAGGCGGCGCCATGAGCCAGGAAGGTAGAATTCGCGAGCTGGCCAGAGAGATACTTGAGCCTTTTCTTGCCAAGGGAAAAATGGATGTTTACGGTGATTATGGCAATATCGTCGCGGGTATTAATGCTGGTTATATGCTGGGTATGTCTCGGCCAATGTCCGAAAACTGCAGATCCCTGATTACTAAATTTTTGGCTCGTGAGCACGGACAGATCAACGGTGAGCTAACAGAAGCCAATATCAATGCAATACTGGAGTTAAATTCAGTTATCACCGAATATGTTGCTGAGCTGCGCGCTCATCCGGAAAGGGCTAAGAGGCAGATAAAAGCTTTTATTGAATCCGATGTAGACGATGGTCATGGCTTAAACGATGAAGATTTGATTTCGCAAATTTCAGGTTTGCTGATTACCGGCTCGGAAACGACTCCGGTTAGTTTGGCGGGTACCTTGTATTATTTAAATAAACATCTCGAGCAGAAACGAGAAGTCTTAAATGACCATTCCTTGATCACGTCTGCATTTCTGGAATCTGCCCGCTACGATCAGCCAACCAATATGTTGGTGAGAAATGCTGCCAAGGATATCGTGATTGGCGGTAAGAATATTAAAGCGGGTCAAGGGCTCCTCTATATTTATGCGTCGGCCACTAGAGACCCCCAAGAATATGAGAATCCTGAAGTATTTGATATACATCGCGAGCACAAGCGAGATTTGACCTTTGGACATGGGTTGCACAAGTGTCTGGGGATGCATCTGGCGGTGGTTATGGGACGGGTAATGCTGGAGGAGTTATTCTCCGCAATTGGAGACTATGAGGTTGTTGAGCAAGAGTGTGAACGTCTCTATGGTGAATTTATATCGGGCTTTGGTAAAGTGACCATTACTTGGAATCCTTCAACAGCCAGTTTGAAATGATTTGGCCAATCTAAAAAAGAAAATTTTATATATTGAGGTTATAACTGATGGAAATTCGTAGCTTGGGATATATTGGTATCGGCGCACCTGATCCAAAGGAGTGGCTGAAATACGGTACAGAAATTATAGGTATGATGCCGGCGAGAGCAGTGCCGGGAGAGTCGTGGGGAGCCCCTGCAAACCCTTCTGAAATAGCCTCCGAAAGCGCTGGCACTGGCATCGCCACCGACGGCTCGGTCTATTTAAAAATGGACGACTGGCAGTGGCGTGTGGCGGTGCATCCCAATGAAGAAAATAAAGGCCTGATGTACCTGGGTTTTGAAGTGCGTGGCCAGCAAGAACTGGAACAAGCGGTTGAGGAACTAAAGACTCAAGGGGTTGATGCTGTCATGGGTACAGAACAAGAGGCTCTGGCTCGTGGTGTGAGAGCTCTGGCTATAACCCAGGATCCAGCCGGCAATCGCCTCGAGCTTTTTTATGGTCCGACCATGGATCGCAAGTTTGTCTCTCCTTTTGACGGAACATCCTTTAGGGCAGGCAAACTGGGTTTTGGTCATCTCAATCTGTTTGTTGCAGACATGCAAGCTAACTACGATTTTTATACGCGGGTGATGGGTTTCCATCTCTCTGATTACATCACCTTTGGTCCCGATATGTCGGTACAGTTTACCCATTGCAACGAACGTCATCATTCGGTGGCGCTGGTGCGTGTTGGCGACTTCAATGGCTTGCATCACGTGATGTTTGAAATGGAAACTATAGATGCGGTTGGTCAGGCACTGGATCGTGTGCAAAAAGCTGGCGTACCGATCACCAGTACTCTTGGCCGTCATGCCAATGACAATATGTATTCCTTTTATATGAGCAGTCCTTTTGGTTTCGACGTAGAGATTGGAACCGATGGCACTTTGATTGATGATAGCTGGGTTCCCAGAGAATTTTGTGAAGGCGATATCTGGGGACATCACGGTCTTACAGCCGAAGCCATTACTGAAGCTGGTGAAAAAATAAAGTAGGGGAATAAAATGCCAATTCAACTTGAGCGGCAGGCCATAGATTTGGGAGTAGTCACTTCCAATGGTGATGCCATGCTGAAATTCTATCGCGATACCCTGGGCTTGGAAGAGGCGGCAGATATCCCCTTCCCCGGATTGGGTATGATCAAGAAACTGAGCTGCGGTGACTCTTTTATCAAATTGTTGGTGTTGGATCAGCCCGCCGACAAGCCTCCTTGCAAAGAGGGTTTTACAGCTGCTGAAGGTTTTCGCTACTGTGCTATCACGGTAAAAAACCTCGATGAGCTTGTCGCTACTTGTCGACAAGCAGGTTACAAAATAGTAGTCGATATTAGCGATTTAAGACCAGGTGTTCGTGTGGCCATGGTGGAAGATCCCGATGGGAATACACTTGAATTGATGGGGCAATAGGCTATGGAAACTGCTAATCAGGTGTCTACTGTTGACCTCGAATACAGCATAGATGATAAATATACCCGCACTAATGGACGAGTTTACCTCAATGGATCCCAGGCTTTGGTGCGTCTGCCGTTGATGCAGCGTCAGCGAGATTTGGCCGCAGGGCTCAACACCGCTGGCTATATTTCAGGCTATACCGGTTCGCCACTGGGTGGTTACGATATTGCTTTGAAACAAGCGGCAAAACATTTGCAGCAGCACCATGTTCACTTCCAGCCGGGGGTGAATGAAGATCTGGCCGCAACGGCAGTGTGGGGTTCCCAGCAGACGCAGAATTTTGGAAAGACGAAATACGACGGTGTGTTTGGTATTTGGTACGGCAAGGGTCCTGGCTTAGACCGATCAGGTGACGCGCTTAAGCATGGTAACTATTCAGGCGCTGGTCCCAATGGTGGTGTGTTGGTTTTGGCTGGTGATGATCACGGTGCCAAGTCTTCAACCACAGCACATCAGAGCGATCACGCCTTTATTCATTTTGGCATGCCAATTTTCAATCCCTCTACTGTTCAAGACTATCTGGATTTCGGTATTTACGGCTGGGCAATGTCTCGCTATGCCGGTTGTTGGGTTGGGTTTAAGTGTGTCACTGATACAGTTGAGAGCTCTGCCTCAGTGTCTGTCGACCCCGATCGGATACAAGTAGTATTACCTGAGCAAGAAGTAGAAAGCCCCTATCCTGGTGGAGTGACTGCACATTTGCCCCTGGCTGTGCAGGCTGAAGCAGCTGTTAGCAAGCGCCAGCAGGCAGCCAAGGCTTTTGTTCGGGCTAATAAACTCGATCGGGTGGTCATGGCGGCGCCAGAAGCTAAGTTGGGTATTGTGACTTCGGGTAAGGCTTATCTCGATGTCAGAGAGGCCCTTGACGAGCTGGGAATCAACGAGCAAAACCTTGGCGACTACGGTATTGCTTTGTACAAGGTGGCCATGGTTTGGCCGCTTGAGCCCGAAGGTGTTCTGGAGTTTGCCGAAGGCCTAGACGAGGTTCTGGTCGTTGAAGAAAAGCGTCCGGTGATGGAGGAGCAATTAGCGCGATTATTCTATGATCTGGATGTCAGGCCTAGATTGATCGGCAAAAATGACGATGCAGGCATGCCGCTTATTCCGGCTATCGGTGAGTTGTCTCCGGCAGATGTTGCCAGTGTTATCGCGGGTCGGTTGCAAAAGATGGCGGCCAATTCAGTGCTTGCTGAACGAGTCGCTAATATTGAAGCGGTCAAAGCCAGTAATCAGGCTCGCCCTGGAACCAGCTTGATGCGCATGCCGAGTTTTTGTGCGGGTTGCCCCCACAATACATCTACAACTTTGCCTCAGGGCAGTGTTGCCATGGGCGGGATCGGTTGTCATGGCATGGCAGTTTGGTTACCTGATCGACCGACGCTGGGGCTGTCACAAATGGGTGGCGAAGGCGCCATCTGGATTGGTGCCTCTGAATTTTCAGAAACTGATCATATCTTCCAGAATCTTGGTGACGGCACTTATTACCATTCCGGGCTGCTTGCCATTCGTGCAGCGGTAGCCTCGGGAGTCAATATAACCTACAAAATACTTGTAAATGATGCGATTGCCATGACCGGCGGTCAGGTGATTGAAGGCCAGGTTAAGGTCGATGAATTATCCAGACAGGTTCACTCCGAAGGTGTGCGCAGGATTGCTGTAGTCAGTAATGACCCTGACTATTCAAATCAGGCTGCATTTGCCCCCGGGGTAACCATTCACCATCGCGATGAACTCGACTCAGTACAGCGTGAATTGCGTGAATGGAAAGGTGTGTCAGCAATTATTTACGATCAAAATTGCGCTACCGAATTAAGACGTCGTAGAAAAAGAGGCAAGGCCGTTGATCCCGATCAGAGAACTTTTATTAACGATCTAGTCTGTGAGGGCTGCGGTGATTGTGGGGTTCAATCTAACTGTATTGCCATTGAACCTTCAGAGACTGAATTCGGGCGCAAGCGCCGAATTAATCAGTCGGTCTGCAATAAAGATTTTTCTTGTCTGAAGGGCTATTGCCCGAGTTTTGTCACGGTACGCGGCGGTACGCCTCGTAAGAAGGCCCAGGATGGCAAAGAAGTATCGACAGATATTTTTGCTAATTTACCCGCGCCGGAAATCGCAGATGCATCCCAGCCATACAGCATTGTTGTCGCAGGTATAGGTGGTTCTGGCGTTGTCACATTAAGTGCCTTGTTGGGCATGGCGGCACATCTTGAAGGCAAGGGTTGTTCAACCCTTGATATTGCCGGGTTATCACAGCGCAACGGAGCAGTAACCAGCCATATTCGTATCGCTTTAAACCCAGAAGATATTCACGCTGTGCGCATTGCAACTCAGGGTGCAGATTTGGTATTGGGTAGTGATATTGTTGTTACCGCGGGAATGGAAGTGCTATCCAAGGTATTGACGGGTTCAACGGCAGCAGTGGTCAATAGCTATGTGGCACCGACCAGTGCTTTTGCCAGCAACCCAGATTTGGATATGTCATCTGAATCGATGCAGTCAGGAATTGCCGCAGTTACCGGTGAAGGTAATGCACATTTCGTGAATTCAACACTACTGGCTACTGCGCTATTGGGGAATGCTGTAGCTGCCAACCTGTTTTTGTTGGGTTTTGCTGTCCAACGTGGTTTGAGTCCGGTGGGTCTGCAGGCTCTGGAGCGTGCAATAGAACTTAACGGTGTTTCCATTGAGCTTAATAAACAGGCTCTGGCCTGGGGACGTTTAGCGGCCTGCGACTTGTCTCAGGTTGAGGGTGTAGCGCATTCAACCGAAGTTGTTGAAGAGCTAGTGATCGTCGATCCCAAGTCTGAAATGGAAAAGCGCATGGAGTTTTTGACGGGCTATCAGAATGCGAATTACGCCCAGAAATATAAAACTTTTGTCGACAGGGTAGTTGATATCGAAAAGCAAAAGGGAATAGGGCAGTCTGCACTGAGTGATGCCGTTGCCCGTTACTATTTTAAGTTATTAGCTTACAAGGACGAGTATGAAGTTGCCCGCTTATATACTGCGCCCGAATTTATGCGCAAGCTCAAAGATGAATTTGAAGGTAATTTGAAACTTGAATTTAATCTGGCACCGCCTGCATTAGGTGGGCGCGATACGAGAACCGGGCGTTATAAAAAGCGTACCTTTGGCCCGTGGATATTACCAATGTTCAGCATCCTGGCGCGGCTGAAGTTTATGCGTGGTAGTGCACTGGATATATTTGGAAAGTCAGCCCATCGAAAACAAGAGCGTCAATTGATTGTAGATTATGAACAGACAATAAATAGCCTGCTGGGGGAATTGAACCCTGAAAACTATGGGGTGGCTGTCGATATAGCCTCGGTGCCAGAACATATTCGTGGTTACGATACTGTCAAAGAAAGACATATTGGAGAAGCCCTGGATTTGCAAAGGGAGTTGATGGTTAAATTTCACGGTGCTGGCGCGCCAGTGGAATTTGATCCCAAGCAGACAGAGCCTATAAAGACCTACTCAATACACCCAGGGGCATCAGACTAAGGCAGTAGCGTGGTTTAGGCTTTGAACCCCTTGAGTACAACAGCGAGTATAGGTTTGATCATTCGCGTGTTTACCTTGATGCCCAGGTCCGATCTCATCTGAATCGGGCCCATGATGATCTCGGCGGCCAGATCTGCATTGGTTTTGGCTGGCAACTCGCCGCGATCAATTGCTCGATTTAATACAGTTCGTAGCGGTATCGCCCGGCGTTTTATTAGTGGGTCCAGCACTTTTGCCAGATCGGCGTTGTGGGCGCGTTCGCCCAATAAAGCAGGCAATACCCCGGATAGTGGGGTGTTGTTTAGGATATGAATATATTCTTTTACAACCGCATACAGGTCCGACTCGAGACTACCTGTGTCAGGTATTTGCAGTTCGGGGGTTGAATCAAAAGCGGCTATGACCAGATGTTGCTTACTAGGCCAGCGGCGATACATTGTTGACTTGCTGGCCCCCGCTCTAAGTGCAACTTTATCGGTTGTCAGACCACCATAGCCCTCTTCCATTAGTAACTCGAGTGTCGCATCGAGGATCGCTTTTTCGGAGGCCGCACTGCGGGGTCTGCCGGGACTTCTTTTTACCGCTTTTTTTTGAGTCATTTCGCGTTTTCGCGCTTTATGGAATGTGCGCTAGTCTATCTGAATTGATACCTTCAGGCAAAATGCGTCATTCAAAGTTAGCTTGCCTGCCATTACTTGTTGCTGGCGGTGGGTGCTATTGGCAAGAAAAGTTTTTGATTTAGAAATCACTGTTTGTGCTGTTCTCTCTCACCAAGCGGATGGGGCTAGGGTAGTTTGGTCTGTTTCTGGTATATTAATCCTTTGATGGCCTTAAACTTGTTCATGAAATAGGTCTTGGCGATAAAATTATAATAATGAAACAGGTTGCTAACTGTGAGTGAACTCAGGCACAACGAAAGTATCGATCCAAATTCGCTATATCCCCCACTGACTCAGGCTTGCTATGCGGTATTTGTGCTGTTTATAGCCTATACCCTTGCGTCTATAGACCGATCAATATTGTCTTTGATGGTAGACCCGGTGCGGGCTGACCTTAATCTTTCAGATTTTGAGATAAGTTTGCTGCAGGGGTTGGCCTTTGCGCTGTTGTTCGCCGTGGTGGGTTTTCCAGTTAGTCGTCTCGCTGACAGAAAAAGTCGCCGCGGTATTTTGGCAGCAGGCATTTCGTTTTGGTGTGTGATGACGGCAATGTGTGGCCTGTCGACAAATTTTCTTCAATTATTCCTGGCTCGAATGGGGGTCGGCATGGGCGAGGCAACCTTGACGCCGGCTTCAGCTTCGATTATTTCAGATTATTTTGAACCAAAGAAGCGTGCTTTGGCTTTGAGTGTCTACTACCTTGGTTATCCTATAGGTGGAGGCTTGGCGCTGATTATTGGCGCAGCTATTCTTGATGCACTGTCTGGTGTGGACATAGTCGACCTGGGTTTTATGGGGCAGTATAAACCTTGGCAGGCTGCATTTTTTATTGTTGGTTTGCCCGGGCTGGCAGTTGCAGGACTTGTCTTCACCTTTAAAGAGCCCCGCCGAGTTGGGGTCATCGAAGTTGACAAAAACCGCGAAGATCAAAAAAGCGTGACTATTGGCGAATTAACCAGCTATATCGGCGAGCGTCGCAAGGCCTATCTCTCTTTGTATGCTGCGGTAACGCTACTCGGGGTTTTGGCCTATGGCACGGTTATGTGGTATCCAGTGTTTTTTATGCGCACCTACGATATGACGGCTAGTGAAGCGGGTTATTCCTATGGTCTTATGGTTGGCATTATGGGTTCTTTGGGTTTGTTGTCCGGAGGGCTGTTGTCGCGGTGGCTGGGCGAGAAGGGATATAAAGACGCTAATGTCCGCATTATGATTTTTTCTGCACTGGCCAAGGCTATTCCCCTGGCCCTGGCCCCGCTGATGCCAACGGCTACGTGGGCACTGATATTACTGGCGCCGGGGACATTTTTCGGACAGATGGCGCCAGGTGTTAATATGGCTGCATTTCATGATATTACGCCCAACCAAATGCGCGGTCAGATTTCTGCCATCATGCAATTTTTGAGTAATACAATTGGGTTGGGAATGGGCGGTATATTAATAGCCAGTATTACCGATTTTGGTTTTGGTGATGATTCCGCTTTACGCTATTCCTTGTCGATTGCCGTTGTGATAATTATTCCGATTATTCTCGGTTTGTTGTTTTATGGATTGAAGCACTATCGGCTTTGCCTAAAAGAGGCTGAAGGCTGGAACAAAACTGTAGAGATGGCTCCGGAACAGTAATGGGGAAAAGAAATATATGAGTGCCTATATAGTCCCTGTTCAATACGCGGTAAATCTCGTCGATGTAATGAAGCGTTACGATGTCACCGTAGAGCAATTGCTGGGAAATACAGGCATTGAAAAACAGTTTCTAGATGACCCCGATGGCTTTTTGTCTCAGGATCAACATCTAGCGCTCATCGCCAATGCACGTAAACTGAGTCAGGATCCAGCGGTTGGTTTATATCTGGGAATGAGTCGAAATATTCCCTCCCTCGACAGGTTTGGCTATGCCATGCTGTGTGCTGAGACTTTTCGCAACTCTATGCAAATGGGGCTGAAATTCCAGCACATTACCGGTCGCTTTACTGGTCGCCAGCTTCGCTTGTCTTTGACAGAAGAAGGTGGGGTCGCAACTCTACAAGTAGACGATGACCCCAGTTTAGGGGAGCTGCGCCAATTTGTGATTGAAGAAACATTGGGCGCAACGGTGGAATTGAGCCGAAAAATGCTCGGTGAAGAGCTGCCATTGATTATGATATCAGTGAGTTATCCGGAGCCATCATATGGCGACGCTTACCGGCGTTTATTACGCTGTCCCGTTGAGTTTGGTTCGTCTCATACCCGCATCAGATTCAATGCTGATATCCTCGACAGACAGTTGCCCTTTGCCAGAGGTAGCTCATCGAAAATGTATGAGCGTTATTGTGAACAGCAATCAGACATATTAGCCAGCCGGGAAGATTCAGTGGCGGCAGAAGTTCGGGCAATTTTGCTGCAAAACGCAATGGCTATGCCGTCGGTAGATGATGTCGCAGATATGCTCCATTGCAGTGCTAGAACCCTGCGCAGACGACTGAAAGAATCTGGGCATAGCTATAAATTGATCGTTGATGATGTCAAAGAATCAATTGCAAAACAGTTACTTGAGTCATCGAAGCGCTCGGTGGAAGAGATTGCCCTAGATCTGGGGTTTTGTGATCCCAACAGTTTCTACAGAGCCTTCAAAAAGTGGACAGGTTACACCCCTAATGGCTACCGAAGGCAGTCAGATACTTCACATTAGCCACAATTTTGGCTGTGTCAGCTGGCCACCGTTACTAGAATTTTGTCCTTTAGGGCACTTAACACAGGGTTAATCATTAACTATCCTTATATTGCCTTCACAAATAATTTTGGTGTAAAACTTAGCACCCCAGAAAACAGAGGTTGATACCGTGAATCAAATACATCCAGAGATACAAAAGTACCTGTCAGTTGAACATAAAAAACCACTGCTACCAGAGCTTAGTCAACAGGCTGAACTCGCAATACTGGCAAGAACCCTGTTTCGTGAGGGCTACAACGACCATATTGCAGGACACATCAGTTTTTTACAGGATGATGGCACTATCCTTATTAATCCTTGGGAACTCGCCTGGGACGAGCTGCAAGCCAGCGATATTATTCGCGTGGATAGAGATCATAACGTGGTTGAGGGAAACTGGAACGTAACGCCAGCTGTAAACCTGCATTTTGAAGTTTACGATACGAGGCCCGATGTTAAAGTCGTTATGCACAATCATTCGCAGTGGGGCAGTGTTTGGGCGGGTGCCAAGCGCGTACCACCACTTTATGATCAGAGCTCGGCTCAGGTTGATGGCGAATTAGTACTCTTTGATGAGTTCGGTGGTACGGTTAATGAAGGCGGTGATGCGGCTTCAGCTGTTGCCGGTATGGGTGATGCAAAATATGCGCTATTGGCGCATCACGGCGTGATGGTTGTCGCCAAAGATTGCTATCAAATGCACCTGCGTGCGGTTACTTTGGAATGGCGCTGTAAAGTTGCCTATCATGTAGAAGCGTTGGGTGGTAAAGAGGCTATGTCTGATGCTGCCGCCAATAGTGTTGGTGGCAAAATAGATAGGCGCGGGTTTCCTTTTCTTTGGGAAGCAATGGCGCGCAGAGAAATCAGGTTGGATCCTGCCGTCCTGGACTAAAATACTAGACAGCATGTCTTTGAATCCCCGGTGTATTTTTATACCGGGGATTTTGTTTGTAAAAACAAAGCAATAATTCGGAGAATAAAATGCGGGCTTTACAGGTTGAAGAATTGGGTGCTCCCATCGATGTGTTGAAGATGGTTGAGATTGATTCTCCCGAGCCCGGGCCCGGAGAGGTACGCATACAGGTTGGCGCTGCGGCTCTTAATTTTGCCGATGAGTTATTACCCCGTGGTCTCTATCAGCTCAAACCTACCTTGCCTTTTACTCCGGGCATGGAAGTGGCCGGGCATGTGACCGCTGTGGGCGAAGGCGTAGATATTGAATTGGGTCGCCGGGTTATGGCGGTGCCTGCTTTGCCCAAGGGAGGTCTGGCCCAGGAATGCCTGGCTGAAGCACGTAACTGTTTTACCGTGCCTGATGATGTCGAGTATCACCAAGCAGCAGCGATTTTAATTCCCTATCAGACATCCCATACAGCGTTACATCGCCGTGCACATCTGCAGGCAGGGGAAACTCTGCTGGTGCATGCTGGCGCTGGAGGGGTTGGTTCTGCTGCGATTCAGCTGGGAGTAGCCGCAGGTGCCAAGGTAATAGCGACAGCAGGCGGTCCTGAAAAAGTCGAGATTTGTAAACAGCTGGGCGCTCATCATGCTATTGATTATCGCGCCGGAGATTTTGTTGATGAAGTAAAAGCCCTAACCGATGACCGTGGTGCTGATGTTATTTATGATCCGGTAGGGGGGGAGGTTTTTGATCGATCCCGTAAATGTATTGCCTGGGAGGGCAGAATTGTTGTGGTCGGCTTTGCTGGCGGTACGATCCCGCAAATTCCCGCCAATCAGTTAATGTTTCGAAATTATTCTGTGGTTGGCTGTTATATGGGTGGTTACTCTGATCGTGATCGTCCTTATATGGATCAGATGTTCGAAGAAATTTTCGATATGGTTCGCAGGGGTGAAATCACGCCACTGATTAATAAGCGCCTACCTCTTGCTGAAGCACCGGCCGCTATCACTGAGCTGGCGTCTCGGGGAACTGTGGGCAAGGTAATTATTGATCCCTAGAGTTAGGTGCCATCAGAGTCATAGGGCTACACAGAATCGAACACTGTCAGGGGCAACAAGCCGGCGGCTGCGCAACTCGACAAAAAATCGAAGGCGATTTTTCTGGACTCGGTCAGTGCTCGCCGTCAAACCCCGTCTTGCTGCCCCTGACAAAGCGTGTCCCTATTGATTCTGCATAGCCCTATGACTCTTCCTATCAAAGTGCGGAATACGAAAGCGACACTGTGAGTTTACCTGAGGCCACTCAGGGCGCGTTTTTAGCCAGCGTGGCGGCTTAGAAAAAACAGCGAGGACCCCAGATGGAGGGTTCCATGGATGTGCAATTTCTCTCGTATGTTGTTTCCAGCATTCCACGTGTCAGCCAAGCAGTTCAATTACTCTTTGCGCAATGTGAAAGATTGAACGCCGAAAGCGTGCCTGGAGACCTTAGGCTCCAGACCAATTGAGGGTAGCCAGGATGGCCGTCAGTCATGGAGCAAAGAGTTGTTGAGCTGATTGGCGAAGTTCAGGGCT
>Ga0055584_100001388_pt1 | contig 23915 bp, 28 predicted proteins | sample OSDHelmetaG_FD_58716 | JGI IMG/M metagenome (GOLD analysis project Ga0055584, IMG submission 58716) | Pelagic marine sediment microbial communities from the LTER site Helgoland, North Sea, for post-phytoplankton bloom and carbon turnover... | ecosystem: Environmental > Aquatic > Marine >...
AAAAAAATCCAGTGCTCAGGCTTTTCCCCCGACCACAACCACGCGCGTGAGCGGCGACATATCTGCAGGCAGATCGTAGTCATAGCGCTCGAGCAGCATGGTCTTCGATTGCGTCTCCCACAGCGTGTCCATGCCGGAATAGGGCGTGGCGCCATAGGGTTGCGTCATGACATCGGCCGGCACCATCACCTGCCCATCCGGCGCGCGATCGCGAAACCGGGCGAGAGATTCCAGCCGGGCCGGAACCGGTGTCAGGCGCATCCCAGCCGCCGCGCCGACGATCGCCTCACCGGTGAACTGCTGCCACCAACTTAGCGTTTCGTGATCCCACATGAACAGATCGGAGTTCCGCAATTTACCCGAAACTCCTAAGGTGTGAATCTTGCCATTCACGTTGCGATCGAACACCACGGCCGAACTGCAGAGCGGGCAATAGGTCACCGCGATCTTTTTCCCGGCCAGTTCGTCATTGACGATCTCATGAGTCATCAGAATGCCCAGGGGATAGGCATGCGCCTTGCCGTCCAGAGAGACCTCAATGACGGGCTCGGTGCCCTTGTAATGTTTTGCGACCGCATCAATTGACGCAAAATTCGGATCATAGATCGGCGGAATACCGTCCCGCGGAACACCGCCGGAGAATATCTCCTCAAAGGGCACCGAGTGTTTGGAGAAATCCGTCTCCGGCCACTCCAGCTTCCAGAAAGCCGGATTCGCCTGACCGGTAGACGCCACGATCAGGAAAACGACACCAGCGCCGATGATGGCGCCGATCCGGCCCCATGTTTGGGTGAGAAAAGTTGGCATAACAAACATCCCGTTTTTGTCATCTCAGTTGCGTATCTGTCCGACCAGCGCCCCAATACTTTCGGGAAAAAAACGGCGACGTTTCCGCCGCCGCTCAAGTTCCTCCATCAGGAATGCGGATGGAGAAGCACGATGATCGTCCACAGTAGATAACAATGACCGGCACCACATAAAGTCACTCCACGTCACGACTCTGTGAGAGTTGCATCCCGGCCGAGACAGGACGCAAACTGTGAGTATGGCCACATTTACAATCGGATTTACCAAGACCACGGCGGAAGACTTTTTCGCCCGCCTCAACAAGGCCGGTGTGCAACGCATTGTGGACGTTCGATTGCAGAACACGTCCCAACTGGCGGGTTTTGCAAAAGCGGCTGACCTGTCGTTCTTTCTCGAAAAGATCAGCGGCATCAGCTATCGGCATGCGCCCGAACTCGCACCCGACGACGAATTGTTCGCCGACTACCGCAAAAACGTTCTAACATGGGATGTCTTCGAACCACGGTTTCTCGACATCATGGCCAGCCGCGCGATTGAAGAACAGTTCGATCCGACAGAACTGGAAGGCGCGTACCTCCTGTGCAGCGAAGACACGCCACATAATTGTCATCGCAGGCTGGTTATCGAGTATCTTGAGGATCGCTGGGTGCAATCTCTCAATGTGACCCATCTCTAGAAGCAGGATTTGTCAGCAGAACCCCGCCATGAGCCCTCGCAGCGAAACGATCCGGCCAGCAGCCGCAATTGACCCCAATGAGATTCCGATTATCGATATCGGGCCGGTCCTCGCCGGGACGCCGGGCGCGGTCGAGCATATTGCCGAGGAGGTCTACAAGGCCTGCACCGGAATGGGCTTCCTGTTTCTGGTTAATCATGGGCTGGATATGCAGACGGTCGCCGACACTTTCGAGGCTTCACGGCGATTTCATACGCTGCCCATGGAAGAGAAACTCAAAGTCCGGATGAACCGGCATCAATGCGGGTATATGCCCCCCAATGTCTCGGTCCATTCCGACACCTTCGAAAAACATCAGACCGCGCTGAAGCCGCAGGTCAGCGAAGCATTCAAATTCACGTTCGATCTATCACCGGACGACCCCGACTATGGCAAGAGCCGGCGGTTTCGTGGTCACAACAAATGGCCCGACGAAGCCAGCGTCCCGGGATTGCGTGACGCGTTCATGGGTTTTCACGTGGCCCTTGAAGGATTTGCCCGAAAACTACTTCCCGTACTTTCGGTCGCGCTGGGCATGGACCCCGAGTTCTTCGACCCTCATTTCGAGCGCTCAAGCTCCATGAGCCGGATCGCCCACTACCCGCCGACGGGGAATGGCAGCGAACAGATTTCCCTGCCCGGTCATACGGATCTGTCGTTTCTGTCGCTGATTCCACCGGCCACACGTCCGGGACTGGAAATCCTCACGCCTACCGGCGAATGGATCGCACAACCGCTCGTGCCGAACGGTTTGCTGTTCAACACCGGCAACACGCTTTGCCAATGGACCAATGACGTGTTCAAGGCGACGCCTCACCGGGTTCGTGCAGACCCGACCGAGGACCGGTACTCCAACATCTTTTTCCTCTATCCCAATGTGGATACACTGATGTCCTGCGTTCCGACATGCGTGAGTGCCGAGAACCCTGAGAAGTACCCACCAATCACATTCGGGGATTTTCATGCTGGATACGCCGCGCGCAACTTCGCCTATGCGGAGAACTGGGACTAGATCGACCTTCTGACCGTCGCGTCAAAAGCAGAAAATATTTTTCAGCAGAGACGGTGCTTCTGGTCCATGCGCAGGGCGTCGAGGTCCTTTTCCCATTGCTCATCACCCGGCGGCTGGTGAATACCCAGAGTTGCCTTGTGGTAATCGAAATTGTCTTCACCCTCGACTGGCTCACGATCCCATGAATCCGTGGTTCGCAGGGCCGACCAGGTCCCCAGCACAACGCAGACAAAGAATGCGCCGATAATGACGATAATTTCGATACTCATGACTTTCTCCCAACGCACAGCGCGATAGATACTGATACCAATCTATCTTGTCTCGCATGCGCAGGAAACGGGCTTCAAATGTTTGAGAGCATTTGCAGCGCTTGGCCGGCATCGTAGTATCGCGGATTACCGTTACCGGAGCACCAAACAGTGGGATTCACGCCAATCAAGAACGCTGCTGACGCCATCGCGCGCGTCGGACGCGCAGATCATGACTTCGTCAAAGTCGGGGTCTTCGATCTCGACGGTATCTTTCGCGGCAAGTTCATGCACCGCGAGAAATTTCTGAGTGCTCTGGAAAACAACTTTGGATTCTGTGACGTGGTTCTGGGTTGGGACATGAATGACCAGCTCTATGACAACGCCACTTACACGGGCTGGCACACTGGCTTTCCAGACGCGTCAGTCCGCATCGTTCCCGAAACGGGTCGGCAGATACCCATGGAGGACAATTGCTGGCTATTCATTTGCGAGTTCAGTGATGATGCCGCCGAACTCTGTCCCCGCAATGTACTCAAACGCGTCCTTGCACGCGCTGGCGAATTGGGATTCGGGATCAAGGCCGGGTTTGAGTACGAATTCTTCGTCTTTGCCGAGACCCCTGAAAGCGCGCGCACCAAGCATCATCAGAACATGATCCCGGTCGCACCGGGCAACGCCGGTTATTCGATGCTACGGCAGACTTCCCTGAGTGACTTTTATCGCGCGTTGCTTGAACTGTGTGCGGCTATGCGCATGCCTCTCGAAGGCCTGCACGAGGAAATGGGTGCCGGTGTGATCGAAGCCGCCATCATCGCAAGTGACGGGCTCAGCGCGGCTGATCAGGCAGCTCTTTTCAAGACCTACACCAAGGCGCACGCCCAGGCACACGGAATGATGGCCACGTTCATGGCCAAGTGGAGTGAGAGAGAAGCTGGACAATCCGGCCATATTCACCTGTCCCTGACGGATTTGAACGGCACGGGGAACGCATTTCACGACGCGGCTGTCGAGGGACAAACTAGTGACGTGATGAGCCATTTCATCGGCGGTCAACAAGCCTTGATGCCCGAATTCACGGCGCTGTTTGCGCCAACCGTAAACTCTTATCGTCGGCTGGTACCCGGACTTTGGGCGCCAACAGCTGCCAGTTGGGGAGTCGACAACCGGACCTGCGCGCTTCGCGTTGTTCCGGGCACTGAAAAATCCACGCGCGTGGAGCATCGCCTGCCAGGGGCCGATACCAACCCGTATCTGGCCCTCGCCGCGGCCATCGCATCCGGTCTGCACGGGATCGAAAACAAGATCGATCCGGATGCTCCAGTCACAGGGAATGCCTATGAGAACACCCTTGCTGCCGAACGCCAACTTCCACGGGTGCTGGAAGACGCCAGCGCGTTCTTCGCCAAATCCGAGGTGGCGCGCGACTGGTTCGGTGACGCCTTCGTCGATCACTTTGCGGCATCACGAGACTGGGAGGTGCGTGAGTCCCGCAAACATGTCAGCGACTGGGAACTCTCACGCTATTTTGAATTGATCTAGAACGGACAGATAAACCTATGACCCTTGATAGCAGCAGCCTGCGCGGCAACTGGAACTTTCCGACCACGATTTGGTTTGGCGCGGGACGGATTTCGACTCTCCCGCGCGCCTGTAAAACTTTGGGCATCACCAAGCCTCTGCTCGTCACCGATCCCGGATTGGTCAGCCTGCCCATGGTGCTCGATGCCGTGGCCGCAACCCAAGCCGAAGGCTTCCCGACGACCGTGTTCGCCGATGTCAAAGGCAACCCTGTCAGCCGGAATGTGCACGACGGTGTCAGCGCACTGCGCACAGCCGGATGCGACGGTGTGATTGCATTTGGTGGCGGATCGTCACTCGATGCCGCCAAAACCATTGCCCTGGTCGCAGCACAGGGTGATGACTTTGATCTCTGGTCGATGGAAGAAGGTCGCAAGGACTGGATATCCGCATCTGCGCCAATACCGACCATCGCGATCCCCACGACCGCAGGCACCGGTTCGGAAGTCAGTCGATCAACCGTGGTGCTGGATGAGAACACCGGCCGAAAGGTGATCATTACCCATCCGGGCATGATGCCAGGCATCGTGATCGCCGATCCCGAGCTTACCGTCGGACTGCCTGCGCACATCACCGCAGCAACGGGCATGGATGCGCTCGCGCATTGTTTGGAAGCGTATTGCTCTCCGTTTCACAACCCCATGTGTGACGGTGTTGCGCTCGAAGGCATGCGACTGATCCGGGAGCATCTGCATGACGCTGTCTCAGACGGCGCGAACATGGTCGCCCGCGCGCAGGTGATGGCGGCGGCTTCCTTGGGGGCAGCAGCATTTCAGAAGGGTCTGGGTGCCATTCACGCCATGAGCCATCCTGTGAGTGCCCTCTACGACTCCCATCATGGCCTCACCAATGCCGTCGTGATGCCTTACGTGCTAATGCGCAACCGCACCGCCATCGAGGACAAGCTGTCCCGCGTGTCGTCCTATCTCGGTCTTGCAGGCAAAGCTTCCAGCGGTTTTGGCGTGTTTGTCGACTGGACCCTTGATCTCCGTAAAGCTTTCGAGATGCCGCACACGCTGGAAGGACTGGAGGTCGAGGAAAGCCGTTTCGATGATCTCGCAGCAGCAGCCGCGGTCGACCCCACCTCCATCGCCAACCCGGTCAAACTGGACGCGTCGGACTATCGCACGCTGTATGAAAACGCTTTCACGGGCGCCCTCGGCTGAGGTCAGCCCTTCTTGTAGGGGTTGGTCAGTTTTTCGACGACGGTGTGCAACACCTCGCGGAACTGTGCTTCGGAGACATCCATCAGTACCGCATCTTCCAGAGCTTCCTGACAGATCTCCTCGATCTCGGCCAGGTTGGCACGAAGCACGACAATGGATTCCTCACAACTCATAACCACGCCATCCGGTTGCTTCCAGACGTCAGGCTCTGCAGCGCTGCGGGACTTCTGACCTGCCATGTCCATGGGTCCTTAAGAGGCGGGTGCATCGCGACTCAGCCGCGATCGGGTTGAAATAATATTACAATGTAACGTGGCAAGGTTTCATCTTGCATCCGACGCCGAAACCCAGACGTCCGCTTGTTTCGATCACCACAAGTTTCATTGATATTCATTGAAGATTAAAGACACGTGTGCAAGATCACCAGTAATGGTTCCACACATGTTGGAAGCGCAAGTCTGAAGATTCCCATGACAGTCTTCTCGGTCCCCGATTTTGACGGGCATGAACATGTTTCCTTCGGCCACGACCCCGAAACCGGGTTGCGTGCCGTCATCGCAATCCACAACACCAATCTTGGTCCCGCTGTTGGAGGATGCCGCATGTGGTCCTATGCCGACGACGAGGACGCGCTCCGCGACGCCTTACGTCTGTCACGCGGTATGACCTACAAATCCGCGCTGGCGGGACTTCCGTTCGGCGGTGGCAAATCCGTCATTATCGGCGATGCAAAAACGGAGAAAACACCGGCGTTGATGCAGGCCATGGGCAGGTTCGTGGAAAGTCTCGGCGGGCGCTATATCGCTGCCGAAGATATCGGCATGAAGGTTTCCGACATGGACGAGATGGCGAAGGTGACCAAACATGTGACTGGCACCAGCACCACGAGTGGCAACCCCTCTCCCTTCACCGCTTAAGGTGTGCTGCGCGGCATCGAAGCAGCTGTGGAGCACAAACTGCAGCGCAATGATGGTCTGGCAGACATCAGAATTGCCATTCAGGGGCTCGGCGCGGTCGGCTTCGACCTGGCCCGGCGGCTGCACGAAAAGGGTGCGCAGCTGCATGTTGCAGACATCAACACCGAGGCCGTCGCAAAAGCCGCCGACATGTTCGGTGCCACACCAGTCGATACCAGTAAAATTCACACCGCAGATGTCGACGTGTTTTCTCCCTGTGCACTGGGCGCCGTCATCAACGACGATACCGTCGGTAAAATTCAGGCCAGAATTGTGGCCGGATCGGCGAACAACCAATTGGCCGATGATGCCCATGGCGCAGCGCTGGCGGCGCGTGGCATTCTCTATGCTCCGGACTATGTGATCAATGCAGGCGGCATCATAGAAATCGCCCATGGTGTCGATTTCGGCGGCAATCACGACGATGTCGAAATCTACGCTCATCTCGATCAGATCCACGACACGCTCGCCGAAATTTTCCAGCGCGCAGATGCGGAAAGTGCAACGACCAACGTCATTGCCGACAACATGGCCGAAGAGCGATTCCGGATCGTCGCTTGACAATTTCCGCAGAAAACCAGCCAAAAGGCAGCAAAACTCGCCGCGCCGGATTGATCTGGGTCAATGCGTCGGAACTGCAATTGCGAACCACTTGCATTTAGACAACGGGGGCGATAAGTTACCCTCACTGAGAATAGTTCTCAATTGCATAGCACTTATTTCGGAGAGAGTTAGATGCGCTTTCAACATGGACTTCTGGCCGCAATTGGCCTTACGGCAGCCCTGACATCATCACCTGCCCTCGCGGCCGAACAAGCCGCGATCAACAAGGGTGAAGTGAATGTCTATTCCTACCGGCAGCCCTTTCTCATTCAACCCATGTTTGATGCGTTCACACGCAAATCCGGCGTCAAGGTCAACGTGGTCTTCGCCAAGAAGGGCCTCGTCGAGCGCCTGGAGCAGGAAGGTCGCAACAGTCCGGCAGATCTGATTTTCACCGTGGATATCGGACGCCTTTCGGACGCCCAGAACGCCGGTGTCACCCAATCCGTTTCAACACCAATTCTGACAGGTGTAATCCCGCAATCGCTTCGGCAGAGCGACGGCCACTGGTATGGCCTGACGCAGCGCGCGCGCATTCTCTACGTCTCGAAGGACCGTGTTCCGCTAGATGATGCCCCCAAATCCTATGAGGAACTCGCTGACCCGAATTGGAAGGGCCGCATCTGCACCCGCTCAGGTTCCCATGTCTATCAGGTGGCCCTGACCGCAGCGATGATCGCCCATCATGGAGAAGCCAGGGCCAAGGACTGGCTTAGCGGACTGAAAGCGAACCTGGCCCGCAAGCCGCAAGGCAATGACCGGGCACAGGTCAAAGCCATCAAGGAAGGCGAGTGCGATATCTCCTTGGGCAACAACTACTATTTCGGCCTGATGTTGCAGAACGAAGAGCAGTTCGCCTGGGCCCAGTCGGTCTATCCGGTCTTTCCGACCCTCGCAGGAAATGGCACCCACGTGAACATTTCCGGCATGGCCATGACCAAGGCATCTCCCAACAAGGAAAATACCGTGAAGCTGATGGAATTTCTCACCAGCAATCTGGCGCAGCAGATGTATGCCGAACAGAACTTCGAATACCCGATCGCCGAAGGCGTGCCCCAGTCCGGACTGCTGCGCTCCATGGGCAAACTCAAACCCGATACGCTTGAACTGGACAAGGTTGCGGAAAACCGCCCCATGGCCATCAAGCTGATCAACGAGGTCGGATATAACGACTAGTTTGCAGCCCCTGTCGCGACACACACCATGACACCGAGAAAACACCAACCCGTTGTTGGTCAGGCACGCCCCCACAAGGGGCGTGCGTGGATTCTGGGTGGCAGTGTCATGGCCGTGATTGTCGCCTCGCCCCTGCTGGCTATCGCCTGGATCGCGTTGTTCCCGAGCGAAAATATCTGGCCTCATCTCGCTTCGACGATTCTACCTCGCCACAGCTGGAACACGCTTCTGCTGATGATCGGCAACGGCATTGGCGTGTTCATCATCGGCTCGTCTACTGCCTGGCTGGTCGCGACGAGCGATTTCCCCGGGCGCCGGATATTCGAATGGGCCCTGCTCCTGCCCTTGGCTGTGCCCGCCTATATCGTCGCCTTCGTCTATACCGATATTCTGGAATTCGCAGGGCCGGTTCAGGGCCTGCTCCGTGACATCTTCGGCTGGCAGACCAAGCGGGACTACTGGTTTCCGGAAATCCGCTCCATGGGCGGCGCCAATTTCGTGATGTCCTTCGTGCTCTATCCCTATGTCTATCTGCTCGCACGTGCCGCCTTTCGCGAGCAATCCGCCAGCGTGCTGGAGGCCAGCCGGACCCTCGGCCGCGGCGCCTGGAAAACATTCTTCACCGTCGCGCTGCCCTTGTCCCGTCCCGCGATCGTGGTCGGCACAGCACTGGCCCTCATGGAAACCCTCGCCGATTTCGGAACCGTCGACTATTTCGCCGTCAACACGCTGACCGTCTCGGTGTTCGATGTCTGGTTCGGGATGGGCAATGCCGGCGGTGCGGCCCAGATCGCGCTGGTCATGCTGGCCTTTGTCGTGGTGCTGGTCAGCCTCGAACGGATCGGACGACGCGACCGGCGCTATCACAACACATCGACGCGACACACATCGTCGCGCTTCCAGTTGCTGGGCGCGCGCCGCTGGCTGGCGACCATATTGTGCGGTCTGCCGATCCTCATCGGATTTCTGATTCCGGCCGGCGTCCTGACCCGTCACGCGATCGTCTTCTTCGACGAATCTTGGAATGCCGCGTTTTTCGGATTTGCGCGCAACAGCCTGATGCTGGCGACCATGGCCGCCGCGGTCGCATTGGCCATCGCCGTCTTTCTGGCCTATGGACGCCGCCTGTCCAACCCGTTCTTCGGCATGCTCTCCCGCATTGCACTGCTGGGCTATGCCGTGCCCGGCGCCGTGCTCGCGGTGGGCGTGCTGATCCCCTTTGCCACACTCGACAATGCGGTCGATGGCCTGATGCGCGACTGGTTCGGCGTTTCGACTGGCCTTATCCTGAGCGGCACGGTCTTCGCCCTAGTCTTTGCCTATGTCGTACGGTTTCTCGCGGTCGGGTTTGGTGCGGTCGAGGCCAGTCTCGGCAAGATCCAGCCGAGCATGGACATGGCCGCGCGCTCTCTGGGCGCCGGTCCGAGCCGGACCCTGTGGCGCATACATCTGCCGATGATCCGGGGCAGCCTGATCGCCGCGGCAACCATCGTTTTCGTCGACAGCATGAAGGAGCTGCCCGCGACCCTGATCCTGCGCCCGTTCAACTTCGACACCCTGGCGACCCATGTCTATCAGTTCGCTTCGGACGAGTTGCTCGAACAAAGCGCCCTGTCGGCGCTGACCATCGTCATCGCGGGTATCGTGCCGGTGATCCTGCTCAGCCGGGCCATCACCAATGTGCAAAGTCAGCGGCGCGGCGCCCCGAGTATCGGCGCGATCCCCACTCTCACCCCGGCAGTTCCCGCAGCGGGTGCCGGCGACTGACGTCACTTAGATCAGCCCCAGTTCCCGCAGCTCTTCGGCCATCTCTTCCGGCGGCTCGACCTCTGCATCGGCACCGGCGGGCAGATCTGCCGGGGCGTTGTCATCCTCGAGGTAACGCCAGCCCTGAAACGGGCGGGATCGTCGGGGCCGGACACGGATCAGCTCGGGGTTCAGATGAATGGCACAGCGCGGCTGCCCGTCATGGCCCGTGGCCGGCTCGACAGATGTGATCTGCTGGCGCACCAGCACTCGGCCCTTGATCACCCAGAATATGGAGCCGCCTTCCGCAGTGAGTTCATCGGCACGACGGGGCGTGTTGCGCGTGAGAATGCGCAGGATCGGTCCGTGACCGGCCGCCTTGCGTTCGGCGATACGGTCCTGTTGGCGCTGGCGCAAATGATCGATCGATTCGATACCGACCGCGAGCTTGATTAGATGTGCGGGCATGGCCGGAGGATAGCAGCACCGCCAACCGCGGTGAACAGAGGCAAACCAAAAAACAGGCTCAGCGGGTCATTCGATCCACAAGCTGTTCGAGACTTTCGACAAGTTCAAGACCGACCTGACCGCCATCCCCCTTGACCCTGTTCTTGATGACCGCGCGCATGGCATCCGCATGGGCTCGCAGCACATCACCATTCAGGGGTTCGGACGTCTTGCGGGATTCGATATAGCGGGACATGGATTCCCCGACCTTGGAAATCAGATTGAACCCGAAGGTTTCGCCCTGGCCCGAAACCTCCCGCGCAATCCGCAGAACCTTGGCGCCGATCTTGTCCGACCGGGACGGATCATTGTCGAGATCATGGGACAGTTTGACGAGCATGGCGATTTCGAGCGTCACCCGCTCGCCAAACTCATCGGCCATATAGGCGATCGCGCTCGAGGCCCGGTGAATGGCGTCAGCATCGATCCCCTTACCGCCCTATCCCCCGACCTTCACTTTAAGAAGATTGGGAGGTGTGATCAGCTGATACGCACCGTTGCTGTAGCCATCTTCAGCCATGGAGACCTCATCATTGCGGGATGTCCGCAACAACTGGCGGATATGCGCATTGTCATCGACGATCAGTATTCGCAAATTTTCGAGGCGATATGCCACGCTCGAACCTCACTGGCCCTTGAGACAGGATTGGAACTGTTGTCCAGTCAGTAAAAAAGATATGCGGAATTGGTTTCCGATTGGTTTACATCGCCAAGGGGTTGAACCCGGTCAGGTTGTTTTCGCCAATATGGCTCTGGCCGCACGGGAATTCGGTTCGCGATTCAATGCACCGCTGATAAAGCGCCCGGCTTCAACCAGTTCGGAAAGATTAATGCCGGTTTCAATCCCCATACCATCGAGCATATAGACCACATCTTCACTCGCAACATTTCCGGAGGCGCCCGGCGCATACGGACACCCGCCCAGACCAGCCACAGCCGTGTCCACGGTTGCAACGCCCAGCTCAAGACAGGCCAGAATATTGGCCAGGGCCTGCCCAAAAGTGTCGTGAAAATGCAGGGCCAGACGATCTGCGGGCACCACCGCCCCAACAGCCTCGATCATGGCACGGGCTTTTGACGGCGTACCGACACCAATCGTGTCACCCAGGCTCACCTCATAACAGCCCATCTCATCGAGCGCGCGTGCCACACGGACCACGCTCTCCACCGCGATCTCGCCTTCATAGGGACAGCCCAGAACGCAGGAAATATACCCCCGCACCTGCATACCGGCTGCCAGAGCCGTTGCCGCGACCGGACGAAACCGTTCGAAACTTTCCTCGATCGAGCAATTGATATTCTTGTGAGAGAAGGATTCTGAAGCCGCGCCAAAAATCGCGACCTCCTTCACATCCGAAGCAATGGCCCGCTCCAGACCTTTCTCGTTGGGCACCAGAACGGGGTAGCGCGTCCCCGGACATCGCTCAATACCGGCGAGCACCTGTGTTGCATCCGCCATCTGAGGCACCCATTTGGGCGACACAAACGCTCCTGCCTCGACAGCCGGAACACCAGCCTTCGACAATCGGTTGATGAGCTCAATCTTGATCTCGGTGTCTACGATTTCCAGCTCGGCCTGCAGACCATCCCGCGGACCGACATCCACGATGGTCACATGTGTGGGCATCGTCATGATTTTGTCTCCACCGGCTCGAGCCGTATGAGTTCGACACCATCGGTTACCTGGTCCCCGGCCTTGAGGAATACATCGCCCACCACGCCATCCGCCGGAGCCTTGATCGCATGCTCCATTTTCATGGCCTCAAGCACCAGCAGTGTCTGTCCTTTCGTCACCACATCACCCACAGACACAGCCACACTCACGATCTTGCCCGGCATCGGGGCGTTCAGGTTCCCGGCTGAACCCGACTGCGCGGCATCCTGCTCAACTGCAACGACCCGTTCCAGACGGACCTGTGTGCCACCACAAACGGCAAACAGCGTGTTTTCAGTGCGATATGTCTTCCACCCGATGTGACGATCCTGAGGCAGGGTTGCGGTGCTTCCATCGGGCAGCCCCAAGTGAACGACGTCGCCGTCATGCAAGACCGCAACCGACAACGCGTCATCAACATGTGTAAATACAAAAACCTCACGCGCCTTCAGATTGGCGCGCCATCCATCCGGGACCGACCATGGTGAACCCGGTTCCCCACCTGCCTCCGCATGCTTCGTCGCATCATGACGCCGTGCCTGAAGAACATCCGCACAGACTGCGATCAAAGCGGGGCGAAGCGAGCCCTCGTCGTCTTTGATCAGGCTGTCCGCATGTCGCCCGATAAAACCGGTGTCGAGTTTTGCCGCGACAAAATCCGGGTGGGTGATCGCACGTCGCAAAAAGGCCTGATTGGTGGTCGGACCGGCACACACAAGATCCGCTAGAGCCCCATCGAGTGCGGCAATGGCTGTGTTCCGGTCAGCACCATGGGCGATAACCTTGGCAATCATCGGATCATAGGCAACGGCAATATCACCCCCTGAGCGAACCCCCGTATCGACCCGGACACGGGTGCTTTCGATCGGAACCTCAAAAGCCACCACATGCCCCGGTGCAGGCAGAAAATCACGCGCCGGGTCTTCCGCATAGAGGCGCACTTCAATGGCGTGACCGCTCAGCGTCACCTCGTGCTGGGTTACCGGCAAGGCATCTCCATTAGCGACTTGCAGCTGCCAATCGACGAGATCGAAACCGGTGACATATTCGGTGACCGGATGTTCAACCTGCAGACGGGTGTTCATTTCCATGAAATAGAAGGGCCCGTTGGCACCATCATCCGTCGCATCGACAATGAACTCGACTGTCCCGGCACCGGCATAGTTGATGGCTTTGGCTGCGGCGACGGCGGCATTGCCAATTTCGGCCCGGCGCTCGTCATCCATTCCCGGCGCCGGTGCTTCCTCTACAACCTTCTGATAACGACGTTGCAGAGAACAGTCGCGCTCGAACAGATGAATCGCGTTGCCGTGATTGTCGCCAAAGACCTGAACCTCGATATGGCGGGGCATCGTCAGGTATTTTTCGATCAGGACCCGGTCATCCCCGAAAGCGCCCATGGCCTCCCGCCGTGCTGAATCCAACGCTTCGGAAAAATCGCCTTCCCGCTCCGCAATGCGCATGCCGCGACCACCGCCACCAGCAGAGGCCTTGATCAGCACGGGAAACCCGATGGCAGCCGCCGCTTTCGCCAGCGCCTCGAAGCTCTGGTCGTCACCGTGATAACCTGGCACAAGCGGCACACCGGCAGCTTCCATGACTGATTTGGATGTGGCCTTGTCGCCCATGGATCGCATGGCATCCGCACTGGGTCCGACAAAGATCAGCCCGGCGGCATCGCATGCTTCGGCAAACCGTGCATTCTCGGACAGGAAACCATATCCGGGATGTATCGCATCCGCACGTGTTGCCCGGGCTGCCGCAATGACCGCCTCAATATTGAGATAACTCTCTGATGCCGCTTCCGGTCCGATACAAACCGCTTCATCGGCATATTCCACATGCATGGCGCCAGCATCAGCCTCAGAATAGACCGCAATGACATGCACACCCAATCTTCGCGCTGTTCGGGCCACGCGTACCGCAATTTCCCCGCGATTGGCGATCAACAGACGTTTGATCATGTGTCTGACTTTCCTTCGGCGTCCGGGTCACGGGCATATCGAATAATTTCGGCAAAACCGAACAGGATCAGCAAAATGCCCAGCATAATTTCAACAGCCGCCACAGCGCGCACGGCTTCACCAGCCGGAGTTATATCGCCATAGCCAACAGTCGACATCGTAATCAGAGAAAAATCTAGACTGTCGGAAAAACTGATTGCACCTGGCTGCCCATCAATCATGAACGTTGCACCGTTCGAAATCCTGTCCATGATCCGGAAGATCATTGCAAACACGATCACGATGAACGAGTAGAGGGTAAAAAGGCAAACGCTGGCCGGAACAAGCGTCCTATCCGAGCAAACAGAAGATCAAACAGCAGTCCGGTATCAATCAGAAACAAACAAATCTGACGACTGTCGAGCAGAACAAACACTGCGATCGCGGCCATTGCCGCAATCAGAACCGCGCTAGTTTCATCGCGATCTAGGGACAATCCGGGGACAGCAAATGTCAGACCTGCAAGTCCGATTATGAGGAGAAGCCAAAGAACACCGCGTCCGGACAGTTTGGCATTCCGGACCTCCTCCTGATCCGAGAGCGCGTGAATAGATTCACGCTGCCGCCAGACCCCTATCAGAAAGAAATAAATCGGCAGAAGGTAGCCCACACCAAAAGCCCAGCCATGAGTATGAGGAAAGTTGGCGATCCCGAGAAAGAAAAAGGCACTCGCATACAAGGCCAGCGAATTGGCGAAGGCGAGCACGAAAAACCGACTGCCCGGAAACATCCAGAGGAACCCTCCGGCTGCGCTGAACACCGCGCCGAGAACAACAACCGTCAACCAGCCGAACTCTTCTGTGACTCCAACGGAGACGAGCAGCATGACCATGGCGGAAAAACCCACCCCGCCAAGCCAACCCGCGTGAGATATGCGGTCATCTAGTTCTTTGGCGTTCTTCGCCATGCCGCCTCCCGTTTCTCAAGAAACGCCGACAGGCCTTCTAGGCCTTCTTCGGTTGCCCGAATATCGGCAATACGTTGCGCAGTATCCTCAATCATCGCCGCATCAACGGGCCCTGCCGAAACCCGCCGTATCAGGTCCTTCGACGCCGCCATGGCAGCCGGACCGTTGTCCAGCAGAACCGCGGTCAACTCCATGATCCGGCCATCAAGATCTTCCTCTGACACCACCTCATGCACGAGCCCCAGATTCCGCGCTTCCTCGGCCGTAAACCGTTCCGCTGTCTGGAAATAGCGCCGCGCCGCCCGGGCGCCGATAGCTTCGACGACATAAGGGCTGATCACTGAAGGAATCAGACCCAGACGTGTCTCGGATAAACAGAAGCTAGCGCGCGCGGATGCAATGGCAATATCGCAGGCGGCCACCAGTCCGACGCCACCGCCAAAGGCCGCACCCTGCACCCGTGCGATTGTCGGCTTTGGCAATTCATTGAGAAGACGCATCATCTCGGCAAGGACCCGCGCGTCAGCGAGATTTTCTGCGTCCGAGTATGCGGCCATGCGTTGCATCCAGCCCAGATCAGCCCCGGCAGAAAAACTTTTGCCTTCTCCCTGAAGAATGAACACCCGAATATTCGTATCCGCCGCGACCCGCGCGAAGACATCGTTAAGTTCACCAATCAGCACATCATCAAACGCATTGTGCTTTTCCGGGCGAGCCATTGTGACCCGGGCCACCGCATTAGACACATCCAATTTAATTGGGCCGCTGGGCATTTCTCTCTCCTACATCCGGAACACGCCGAAGCGTGTTTCCTCGATGGGGGCATTCAATGAGGCGGACAGTGCCAGCCCAAGCACGCGCCGGGTGTCAGCCGGATCAATGATTCCATCATCCCAGAGCCGCGCACTGGCATAATAAGGGTGCCCCTGATGTTCATACTGCTCGCGGATCGGTGCCTTGAAGGCTTCCTCGTCCTCGGCACTCCATTCCTCACCACGCGCTTCCATGCCATCGCGTCGAACCTGACCAAGCACATTGGCCGCCTGGGTACCCCCCATGACCGAAATACGTGCATTCGGCCACATCCACATGAACCGAGGACTGTAAGCGCGCCCACACATGCCGTAATTGCCCGCTCCGAAACTGCCGCCAATGATCACGGCGAACTTCGGCACATTGGCGCAGGCAACAGCGGTCACCATCTTCGCACCATCTCGTGCAATACCGCCGCCCTCATATTTCTGCCCGACCATGAACCCAGAGATGTTCTGCAGAAAGATCAGGGGGATCTTCCGCTGCGCGCAAAGCTCAATGAAATGCGCGCCCTTCAGAGCTGATTCCGAAAACAGGATACCGTTGTTCGCCACGATCCCGACCGGATACCCATGCAGATGCGCAAAACCGGTAACCAGCGTTTCACCATAGAGTTCCTTGAACTCGTCGAACTCCGACCCGTCAACGATCCGCGCAATCACCTCGCGCACATCGTAGGGCTTGCGGATATCGGCATTCACGACGCCATAGAGTTCTTCTGCGGAATACAGCGGGTCGCGCGACGGTCGCGTTTCCAGTTCCACATGCTTGGGGCGATTCAGATTGGCCACGATCTTGCGGACAATCGCCAGGGCATGGGTATCATCCTGCGCCAGATGATCCGCGACCCCGCTGGTCCGCGTGTGCACATCCGCACCGCCAAGCTCTTCGGCAGACACGATCTCCCCTGTCGCGGCTTTGACCAATGGCGGACCCGCAAGAAATATCGTGCCCTGCTCTTTCACGATCACGGCTTCGTCCGACATGGCCGGGACATAAGCGCCGCCGGCGGTGCAGGAGCCCAGCACCGCTGCGATCTGCGGAATACCCTCCGACGACATGGTCGCCTGATTGTAGAAAATCCTGCCAAAATGTTCCCGGTCAGCAAACACATCGTCTTGTTGCGGGAGATTCGCCCCACCGGAATCCACCAGATAGATACACGGCAGATTGTTCTGCCTGGCAATCTCCTGCGCCCGGAGATGCTTCTTCACGGTGATCGGGAAATAGGTCCCGCCCTTGACCGTGGCGTCGTTGACCACGATCACGCATTCCCGGCCGGACACGCGCCCGATGCCGGTCAGGATTCCCCCCGCCGGAACTGTATCTTCGTACATCTCCCAGCCAGCAAACTGCGAAAACTCAAGGAATGCCGAGCCATCATCCAGCAATGTGTCGATGCGATCACGAGGAAGCAGCTTTCCGCGTGAAACATGTCGTTCCCGCGAACGTTCACCACCACCGATTTCGATCTGTGCCACCTTTTCCCGCAGATCATCGATGACCCCACGCATCGCCGCAGCATTCTCACTGAAAAGTTCGGAACCAGTATCCAGATTGCTCTTGATTGCGGTCATGCATCCACACTCCGGTAAAGCGGCTTCATCTGCGAAACCTGTGTGATAGAAATAGTCGAATGACGAACCTGCCCGGCAAATCCGAGATCGAGACAGCGGCGCAAACGGTCTACGCCACGATGCCTGCCACCCCTCAATATGTCTGGCCGTTGCTGAATGCGGCAACGGGTGCGAATGTCTGGGTGAAGCACGAAAACCATACGCCGATAGGCGCGTTCAAGGTACGTGGCGGGCTGGTCTATATGGCCGGTCTGCGCACGGAGAAACCAGCGGTCTCCGGTGTGATCGCCGCAACCCGGGGCAACCACGGACAGTCGATTGCCTTCGCGGCGCGCGCGAACGGGATTGATGCGGTGATTGTCGTTCCCGAAGGCAACTCGTCCGAGAAGAATGCGGCGATGAAAGCCTTTGGTGCCGAACTGATTGTCCACGGCCATGACTTTCAGGCGGCTCTGGAATATGCCGAAGGACTTGCCGACGAGCGCCGAATGGAGGTGGTACCCTCCTACGCCATGTCCCTGGCAGCTGGTGTTGCAACCTATGGCATGGAATTGTTGACGTCCGCGCCGGACATTCAGACCCTTTACGTGCCGATCGGCCTTGGTTCGGGCATTACCGGTTGCATTGCGGCACGGGAAGCGCTGGGCCTGAAAACAGAAATTGTCGGTGTGGTTGCTGAAAACGCCCCGGCCTATGCCTTGTCCTTCGCAAAGGGCGAAGCTGTGTCGACCAACAGTGCCGACACCTTTGCCGATGGTCTGGCCTGTCGTGTTCCTGCGGACGAAGCCATTCCCGTGATCTGCAATCACGCCGCGCGGGTCATCACCGTCAGCGATGATGAAATTCGCGACGCCATGCGGCTTTACTACACCACCACCCACAATCTGTCGGAAGGCGCCGGTGCCGCTGCGCTTGCCGGACTGATGCAAGAGCGCAGCACGCTGGCCGGCATGACGGTCGGCGCCGTCCTGTCGGGCGGCAATATCGATCGCGCGCTCTATCGGAACATCCTGTCGGATTAGGGTCACACTGACCTCCAGTTCTACCAGCCACCCGTTTCAAGCCAGCGATCAACCATATCCAGGCGGTCACAGCCCCAGAATCCCTCCCCATCCACGATGAAATAGGGGGAACCGAAGACATTGCGATCAATGGCCTCATTCGTCTCGGTCATGAGCTTTTCCTTGATTGCCGGGTCCTGCAGACCAGTGGCAAGCGCCGCGCCATCAAAACCAGCCGCAGTGGCAATCTCGACCACCGCATCAGGGCCGGAGATGTTCTTGCCCTCTCCCAGAGCCGCAGTGAACAGGGCCAGCCCCATATCCCGTGCTCGGGCCGGGTCTTGCGCCTTGGCCCAATAGACCGCACGAGAGGCGGCGGTAGGTGAGAACGGAAAATCCTCCGGCGGGTTGTAGGCAACCTTGTGAAAACGCGCCGAACGCGCGAAATCATGCCGGGAATAGTCACCTTTCATCGGCACATGAGGCAGGGGTACTGCGCCTGTCACCTTGAACACGGCACCCAGCAGAAACGGCTTCCAATCGACGCTGCGACCATGCTTGGCAGCTAAATCATCGATCATGTGCGCTGCGATGTAGCCATAGGGGCTGTTGAAGTCGAAATAGAACTCGACGGGTGCCTTGGACATGATGGTTCCTTTCCGTGTTTTCTTATGCGTTGCCAGCGACGATATCGCGGCCAATGATCAGCTTCTGAATATCGCTGGTGCCCTCATAGATTTTGGTCACCCGCACATCGCGATAAATGCGCTCGACCGGGAAATCCTGCAGATAGCCATAGCCCCCATGGACCTGAATCGCATCTGAACAGACTTCTTCTGCCATCTCCGAGGCATAGAGCTTTGCCATGGCCGCTTCGGCCAGACAGGGTTGTCCGGCGTCCCGCAAGCGTGCGGCGTTGTGCGTGAGTTGTCGTGCGGCTTCAATTTTGGTGCGCATCTCCGCAAGGCGGAAGATCACGGCCTGATGTTCGATGATCGGCTTGCCAAAGGTCACGCGTTCGCGGGCATAGGCCACTGCATGCTCATAGGCGGCCCGGGCCATGCCAATCGCCTGGGCGGCAATACCGATGCGCCCGCCTTCAAGATTGGAAAGCGCAATGCGATAGCCCTGCCCCTCTTCACCCAGAAGCAGATCCGGTGTGAGCCCCATATCGTCAAACACCAGTTGACAGGTGTCGGACGCACGTTGTCCCATTTTGTGCTCGATGGATGCCACCTGATAGCCAGGTGTCTCGGTTGGGACGATGAAGGCGCTCATGCCCTTGTTGCCCGCCATAGGGTCGGTGATGGCAAAAACGATCACCAGATCGGCATTCTTGCCGGAGGTGATGAATTGCTTGGTGCCGTTCAGAACGTATTTGTTACCAATCTTTTCAGCCCGGGTATCGATCGCGCCCGCATCCGATCCGGCGGTGGGCTCGGTCAGGGCAAAAGCCCCCAGCTTGCCCCCCGTAGCCAGCGGACGCAGAAATCGCTCTTTCTGGGCGTCACTGCCGTAGTTGAGAATCGGCAGGCAAACCACGGAATTGTGTACGGCCATGATCGTGGAACACGCGCCATCCCCGGCCGCGATTTCCTCCAGTGCCACCGCATGGGTCAGGGTATCGGCCCCGGCACCCCCCCATTCTTCAGGGACAATCATACCCAGCAAGCCCAGCTCGCCCATTCCGCGCACAGCATCTTCAGGATAGATCGCATCGCGATCCCAAGCCGCTGCATGGGGAGCAAGCTGCTCTGACGCGAAGGACCGCGCCATATCTCGGATCATGACCTGTTCGTCAGTCAGAGCCATCGGCGACCCGGTCTCCTCCAACGATTTCATGCATTTCACCCTTGTCGGGATCAACCGCACAAAGGCGGCCCTTCTCCAGATCGACCCACCAGCCATGCAACTGGATCTCGCCATTGGCGACCTTTTCGGCAATCCAGGGGAAGGTCTTCAGATTCCCCAGCGAAATACGAATGGCAGCCCGTTCCACACCCGGTTGATCGGGGACTACGCCATCATCACCACATGGACAGGCTTCGGTCGCAATTTCCACCCAGGGCGCAATGAACTCGCGTTGGCTGGGTTCACCGGACACAGCCGCACGGAGCGCCTGTATGCCGCCGCAGGCCGAATGACCGAGCACGACAATATGCTGCACACCCAGATCCCGGACCGCGAACTCCAGTGCCGCACTGGTCCCATGATGCCCGTCATCTGGCCCATAGGGCGGAACAAGATTGGCCACATTGCGCACGATAAAGATTTCGCCGGGCTCAGAATCCAGCAGCAAGGCCGGATCGACACGAGAGTCGGAGCACGCAATCAGCATGACTTCCGGGGACTGCCCCTGTTCGGCGAGTTCCCGCATCCGGTCCGGGCGCTGTTCATAATAGCGCGCGCGAAAACCGCGAAATCCGGCAATAAGACGATCAATGGTATCTACCATGAGACTTCCTTTCCACGGTAATCGAGAAACCGACCGCTCTGGGCCGGCGTCAGTGAATTCAACACACTCCGAATGCCCGAGACGCTTTCCGCCGGTGTGAGCGACGCATGCTGTCCCGTCATATCGGTTTTGACATATCCCGGGTGTAGCGCAATGGCGGTGATTCCCCGCGCCCGCCACTCGGGTTCGATCACCCGAAAACGCTTGTTCAGTTCACCCTTGAAATCTCCGTAAAGATCCGGGTTGCTGAGCCGCGGTCGTCCCAATGCCTGAATGCTCGACATCACCACCACCTTCTTCTGGTCACTGGCTGCAACGCTGTCGATCAGGGCCGAGACGGTCGTGATGGGCGCCTCGGCGTTGATGCGCATGGTTTCGGACGTCTCTTCCGGGCTCGCCCGACCGCGACTTTTCAGAACACCGGCATTGTGGATCAGCACATACAGGGGCACCTTGGTGAGCGCATCGGCAAAGCGCGCGATATGGGTGTCACTGAGCACATCGAGGTGATGCAACCGGATATCCCCACGCAGCTTCTCCAGTTCCCCGGGCTGGTCAGGGGTCCGTGTGGTGGCACAGACGCGCCAGCCCGTGTTCGCGTACTGGCGCACGAATTCCAGACCAATACCCCGGCTCGCACCGATTATCGCGACATTCGGCATATCAACCCCTGCAACATACTGACCGTCTTACCGAATCTCACCATGGGTGCTCGGTACCTTTCCAGGTGAGGAATTTCCCCGAACTGCGCGCTTCCAGGCCATCAATCACCTGGCGCATCCCGCTGACGCTTTCCGTCACACTTACCGGTGCGCTCGCCCCGCCCATATCGGACGAAACCCAGCCGGGGTGGAACACCACCGCGCAGACGCCGTCCGACCGCCAGTGTGGCCCAAGATCGCGAAACCGGTCGTTGAGCAGGCATTTGGAGGCGCCGTAATCCGCTGACGGTGTGCGTCCACCATTGCGTGCGCCCATCTGGCTGCTGAGGATCACAATCTTCCGGTCCCGGCCCCGCAAAACCGCTGGCATCAGGGCCTCCACGACATCAAAAGGAGCATCCGCATTGATCGCCCGCATTTCGTCGCGGGTGACCCCACGCAGGACGCCGGCGCTGTGGATCAGCACATCGAGCCCACGTCCCTCGAAGACCTCAGAAAGCGCGGAAATCTGAGCCTGGTCGCGCACCTCCAGGCCGTGGATAGAGACATTGCCGGCGATCTCGCCCAGCGCGCCGGGATCACCCGGTGTCCGCGTGGTCGCATGAACCTCCCACCCGTCCAAGGCATAGGATTGTGCAAACCCCAGTCCGATGCCGCGACTGGCGCCAATGATAAGAACCGATCCGGTCATGAGTCGCGGTCTCCCGAGGATTTGGCATCCGGCCGGCGCGCCATCGCTTCGATCTCGATCCGCGTGCGCGGGTCGACAAGCTGGGCGATCAGCGCGGTCGCGGCCGGCGGGTTCGGCCCCAGATACTGCTTGAAGACCGGTGTCAGCGTTTCGTAATCCTCGACGCTGGGCATGTAGAAGGTCACCTTCACCAGATCGGCAAAGGAGCACCGTGCGGCTGCGAGAGTCCGAGCAATGTTGCGAAACACTTGGTGTCCCTGCTCCACCACATCATCAGAAATGGTCATGGTCTCGTAGTCGAACCCGGTGGTGCCGGAGACATGGACATAGTCGTCATCGACCACCGCGCGCGAATAGCCGACGGCTTTCTCGAACTCGGAATTGGTGGAAATCCGACGCACTAGGCCGACTCTTCAAACAGTTCGCGGCCAATCAACATACGCCGGATTTCCGAGGTTCCCGCGCCGATCTCATAGAGCTTGGCATCCCGCAGCAAACGCCCGGTCGGGTATTCGTTGACATAGCCATTGCCGCCCAGCGTCTGAATGGCCTCCAGCGCCATCCAGGTTGCCTTTTCCCCGGCATAGAGAATAGCTCCGGCTGCATCCTTGCGGGTGGTTTCCCCGCGATCGCAGGCCTGAGCCACGGCATACACATAAGCCTTGCAGGCATTCATGGTGACATACATATCCGCCAGCTTGCCCTGCATCAGCTGAAAGGTCCCGATCGGCTGACCGAACTGCTCACGCTCGTGAACATAAGGAACAACGATGTCCATGCAGGCCTGCATAATGCCAAGCGGACCGGCCGCGAGCACCGCGCGCTCATAGTCGAGACCCGACATCAGGACGTTCACGCCCTTGCCGACCTCTCCGAGAACATTCTCTTCGGGAACTTCGCAATCCTGGAAGATCAGCTCACAGGTATCGGATCCGCGCATGCCAAGCTTATCGAGTTTCTGGGCTTGGCTGAACCCTTTGAACCCCTTCTCGACAATAAAAGCCGTCATGCCACGCGGCCCGGCATCCATATCGGTCTTGGCATAGATGACGAAGGTTTCGGAGACGGGACCATTGGTGATCCACATCTTGTTGCCATTGAGGATGTAGCGGTCTCCTTTTTTTTCTGCTCGCGTGCGCATCCCCACTACGTCGGAGCCCGCGCCCGGCTCACTCATGGCCAGTGCACCCACATGCTTTCCCGAGACCAGATCGGGCAGATAGCGCGCCTTTTGCTCGGCGGTGCCATTACGATGAATCTGGTTCACGCAAAGGTTGGAATGCGCGCCATAGGACAGCCCCACCGACGCCGATGCCCGGCTGACCTCCTCCATCGCCACACAATGTTCGAGATAACCGAGATTCGAGCCACCATAGTCCTCATCGACCGTGATCCCGTGCAGGCCCAGTTCGCCCATCTGGGGCCAGAGATCGATCGGGAATTCATTGGAAGAATCGATTTCCTCGGCACGCGGGGCGATCTTGTCCGATGCGAAGCTGCGCACGGAATCTCGCAGCATGTCGGCAGTATCGCCCAGATCAAAACTCAGGCTCGGATATTCATTGGGTATCATCAGATTTACTCTCCTGCTGACAGCGTTTCAGGCCGCCTTGTGAATGCAGTTCGCATGCGAGG
>Ga0055584_100001390_pt1 | contig 23890 bp, 19 predicted proteins | sample OSDHelmetaG_FD_58716 | JGI IMG/M metagenome (GOLD analysis project Ga0055584, IMG submission 58716) | Pelagic marine sediment microbial communities from the LTER site Helgoland, North Sea, for post-phytoplankton bloom and carbon turnover... | ecosystem: Environmental > Aquatic > Marine >...
CCCGCCGCGCGAATTGGCCACAGGTGTCGTAGATCGGCAAAGCCAGTATCCATGCAATTGTAACGGGCGTCGTGACCCTGTGGCCCATATCAATTTGCCCGCCTAGCCCCCATTGCGCGCTTTCAATACTGAAATATGCCAGTGACAGCCCCAATGCTAAAGACCCGGAATCGCCGAGGAAAACACTCGCTTTCCGGCGCCACCGATGACGCATATTAAAGACAAGGAACCCGCCAATCGCACCGGCAAAGGCCAAACAAACAATGGATGCGGCATAGATTGTACTCAGGGCATAACAAAGCGCCATTAATACAAAAAAGATAGCGCCAAAACCGCCCGCCAACCCGTCAAGGCCATCCATCAGATTAATAGCATTAATCAACAGCACCGTTGCCACAATGGCAAAGATGTAAGCACTCCATTTACCAAATGCAATATCACCGAAACCAAGAAGGTTTCCCAGATCCACAACATAGATTTGTCCCGGCACAACAATTATAAAAGCGGCCAGCCATTGCATTATAAATTTGATACGCGGTGGAACGTGAAAGCGGTCATCCAGCGCCCCGGTTACAAGCAACAAAGAAAGCGCCGCAAAGAACCAGAGTGTCGCTGGTTGTGTGCTCACTCCTAAAAACAGGAGCATGAGCATAAATACCGGGAACACGACCAGTCCACCGATCGGTGGTACAGCCCCCTCGTGCTTTTTGCGCCCGCCGGGTTCATCAACAAAACCGCAACGCACCGCCAGCCAGCGCGCCACAGGAATCAACGCCAGAACAGCTAAAAACGTAATAACGGGCAACATGTAAAAAACGATCAACATGGCCTCAGAATAGACCACAAAGGGAAGGGCTCATAAAGCCTTAAAAATCACAATAAAATCAAGTAGTACGCCCTGTTTCAGCTTCCGCAGCAATATCATCCAGAGGTGTGGCAATTGCCTCAAAAAGGCTTTGTAGCTCATCCCCCCAAAAGAACACCGCCGCCACAATCGTCAGGCTGATACCGCCCGCAATCAGCCCGTATTCTATCGAGGTAGTACCCCTAACGCACTGAAGTAAATAAAGAAATTTTTTCATCATCTGCTCTTCCCGACCAAAATACACAACATAAATTTTCCCAGCAAGTACCTCCATTATAAGGTATGACTGCCAAAAAATTATTAATTATTGGAAAGTGTCAGAGGTATTCTTTGTATCTTACCGCCACATTAACGTGACTCAAGAAACTTCAGAATAGTCGGCCCCAAGATGATAATGAACAAAACCGGCAAAAAGAATGCAATCATCGGCACTGTCAGCTTCGGTGGCAAGGAGGCCGCCTTACGTTCGGCTTCGGCCATACGTTGCTCCCGCAATTCATCAGACATCACGCGCATGGCTTGTGATACGGATGTACCATACTGCTCTGCCTGAATAAGCGCCGTTGCAAATGACTTCGCCGCACCGCCGCCCACACGCCGAGCAAAATCCTGTAGCGCCGCACGCCGGTCATTCAACATAGCCATTTCCGCACTTAGAATACCGAGCTCTTCCGCCAGGGTTTCAGAAATATCTGTTACTTCCTCCGCAACCCTGTCGACCGTTTGTTCAAGACCGATACCGCCTTGTACACAAATCAACATCATATCAAGTGCATCAGGAAAGCTTAGTGATATCTCCAGCATGCGCTTTTGAATTTGATTTTTTAAAATAAGCCCCGGCAGTTTATAACCAACAAAGGCAGCACCACCTATGATCATAAGAACTGTAGAGTTCGAAAGTTCTTTATCACCCTTGGACATGAACAACATAGCCAACCCGACTAAGATCGTGGGAATAACAAGGCGCGCAATCATAAATTTTAGAGGCGCTGTCGGGTTGCGATTGCCAGCTTGCAACATCTGTATACGTACTTTATCGCCTAACTCACCTAACAATTCATGTACTTTAAAAGAAGCAGCCACGGATTCACGTGCGGAAAGTTGTTGCTGCCCCTTGCGCGCACCCATTTGCTGCTTACTTTGTTCAAAAAGGGCTTTGCGTTTTTTCTCAATAACCGAACGGTAACGCTCTTTCTTTTCGACCTTATTGAGAAGAGGCAGAAAGAAAGCAACAAAAGACACCGCCGCCAACAGTGAGAGCACAACCGTTAAAATATTCGTCGTTGAAAAGAGCTCTTCCACTTGATATCCGCCTTAAACCTTGAAGTTAATCATCGCCTTCATGATAATCACACCAATCCCCATCCACATACCACCACCCACAAGCATTACTTTTCCAGCAAATGTCTGGAACAAGGGATCCATATACTCAGGGTTAATTAATGAAAGGCCGCCACCGACAAGAAGCGGCAAGCAACCGATAATACCGGCAGACGCCTTGGCTTCCGAGGACAAGGCCTGCACTTTACGTTTGAGCCGATAACGCGCCCGAATTGTACCCGCCAGATTCATCAAAACATCTGACAGGCTGGCACCGGTTTGTGATTGAATAGAAACACCGGTTGCAAACATATTCATTTCAGTAAGCGGCATACGCTTTGCTGATGCCTGCACTGCTTCCGGCAGAGGAATACCAACTTTTTGTGCTTCATATATGCGGGTCATTTCCTCGCCCACCGGACCGACAAATTCACGCCCGGACATAGCAATAGCTTCTGTTACCGGCATACCGGCTTTCAACAAACGCACCATAGCTTCCAGAGAATCAGCAAATTCTTCGAGAAATTTCTTTTGCCGTTTTTTAATCCGGTGACTAACAAAGAAATGTGGGAAGCCCAGCAATCCAATCACCACAGACGCCAGCACAACAACTGGCGCACCGCTTATCAGATAAGAACCAACTGTGAAAACCACAGCCGACAACAATGAAAACAACCAATACTGCTTAACACTGATTTTTAATCCCGCCATCTCAAGGCGTTTTGCGATTGTTGCCTTCTTTTTCTTGTCTTCATCGCCGTCACTCTCATCTTTGAGCTTCTTGGCTATTTCTGCACGCCGCTTATCTTGCTCTTGACGTTTATCTTTTTCACTAGAGCCACCACTTTCCTGTGCGCCACTACGCGTTCCCTTGATGACGGACAATGCACGGCTTTTCTTTTCTTTTTCATTGCCCATCATAATCGCCATCGCCATACCTAGGACAATAAGGACGATCAGCAGCACAACAATAAGAACAATTGGATCCATCAACCGTAAGCCTCTTCCATTGCATCAAGCACTAATTGTTCAACGCCATATTGACGGGCTTTGTCGTAGAAGTGCGGGCGCATACCCGTTGATTTCTGGCGTGTAATCAATTTTCCGTCATCATCTTCACCTTCAATATCCAGCACAAAAAGATCCTGCATCGTAACGATGTCACCTTCCATACCGGTAATTTCTGTGACGTGCGTTGTTTTTCTTGATCCATCACGCAAACGCTGCACCTGAATAATGACATTAACCGCCGAGGATATCTGTTCCCGCACTGCTTTTTGCGGCAGGTTCAAACCACCCATAGCGATCATATTCTCCATCCTTGAAAGTGCTTCACGCGGGTTGTTAGCGTGCACCGTGCCCATGGAGCCATCATGACCCGTATTCATGGCCTGCAACAAATCAAAAGCTTCAGGCCCCCGCACCTCACCAACGATAATACGTTCAGGACGCATCCGTAGACAGTTCTTCACAAGATCACGCATTGTCACTTCTCCTACGCCTTCAAGGTTCGGCGGACGTGTTTCAAGGCGCACGACATGCGGTTGCTGCAGTTGCAGTTCACAAGCATCTTCGCAAGTAATAATACGCTCATCGGAATCAATATAACGCGTCAAGCAGTTCAACATTGTCGTCTTACCCGACCCCGTACCACCGGACACCAGAACATTCACGCGACAGCGTCCCACCGCCATAACCAGCTTGGCACAGCTCGGCGTCATAGAACCAAAATCAACCAGCTTTTCCAGCGTCAATTTTTCTTTGGTAAATTTACGAATGGTCATACAAGCGCCGTCAACGGCCAGTGGCGGAATAATCACATTCACACGAGAGCCATCAGGAAGGCGCGCATCACAAATCGGTGAAGATTCATCAACACGCCGCCCGATCGCCCCAACAATACGTTGGCAAATCGTCACCAAGTGCTGATTGTCCCGAAACTTCACATCCGTGCGCTGAATTTTTCCTTTTAATTCTATATAGGTTATATCCGGCCCGTTAATCATGATATCGGCAATACCATCCATCTCGAGCAGAGATTCAAGCGGACCATAACCGAGCATATCATCACCGCATTCTTTTGCGATTTGTTCAAGCTCTGCCGGTGTAACATCAAGATTGCGGAAGCGGGCAATTTCTTCGACTGCGGAAGCCACTTCTTCCCGTGCGGCCTTGCCATCCATGCGCGCCAGTGCCTTCAAGTCGATACCGTCACGCAAATCAAGCCAGATACGATTACGCGCTCTTTGCAAACGCAAAGACGTCATGCTTTCCTGTGATTTTCCATCACCCACATCGTCCGATGAAGAAACAATAATATCGTCTTCCATAGATTTGCGTGGTTTTTTATCACCGCCTTCCTGTGACAACGCTTGCAATTGCGCCATCTGCTCTCCATCAGGAGGCGTAACCGGACTACTTTCCTTTTCAGGAGGTGGTGCCGGTGCGTCTGGTTTCTTTTCCTCCTTTGGAGGTGGTGGCGGAGAAGAAGGCGCAACCTTCTTAGGCGGCGCAGCTTTTCCCGACGATGATTTTTTTCCAAATGCCATAGCGCATCTCCGTTATTATTTCGCTTTCAGCTTGTGTAACAACCCGCCCAAAGCACCTTGTTTTCCGGCATCATCTGCAACCATCGCATTGCCGCCTTCAGTCCCGAGTACCTTACGTGCCAAAAGTAAAAGCTTATCAACGATAGCGTCTCCGCCTTTTTCCTCGCCCAGCTTTGCAGCCTTGCTTTCCGCATTCACAAACAGAACAGGGTCGAAAGCAATATGAGTGATATCCTTACGCTCAAGACCGGCTTCGATTTGGCCTTTTGGCACTTCATATTTCGGCGCAAGCCCTTCCATATTGACGATCACATCGACGGCATTATCTGCACCACCGCGCAGTTGTTTTATTTCCTGCAACAATGTCCGTGCCGCACGTATTGCAGATAATGCCGGTGTCGTCACCAGTACAATTTCATGTGCACGCGCCAACGCCGTGCGCTTCAAAGAAGCAGGTGATGCAGATACATCCAGCAATACAACAGGATATGTGATCATCAAATGATCCAGAAGCGTTTCAAAACCCTCTGTTGACACAACATCATCCAGCATGACATCACCGCCACTACTGAGCACAGTCAGTTTTTCACTAGCATGAAACATCATGCGCGATAAACTATCTTCACTACCCTCCATAGACGCACGCACAGCCTCGGCCAACGTCGTCGCAGGCTCGAAATCCATCCCCACACTCAAGGACGACCAGCCACCAGCAGAATCAAGTAAAAATGTTTTTTGTCCCATCGTATCGGACAGCCCCCAGGCCAGCCCTTCTACAAGGGATGTGACCCCTACACCACCCTTGGCACCGATAAAAACAATCAAGCGACTGCCGGATGCGCCGATCTGCTCGACCAGTGCGCCGGCGATATCATCTCCAAACTGTTCCGTCGTAACAGGGCGCACCATATAATCGCTTACGCCCATACCGACCAGCTTGCGATACAAATTCACATCATTTATAGGGCCAATAACAATCGCGGCCGTTCCTTCAGAACAACAACCTGAAAGCGTTTCCAGCTTTGTTAAAAAAGCATCGTCAGTGCTATCTGTTTGCACAATAACAAGATGCGGCGTTCCTGCATCCTTATACATGGCAATCGCCGTATCAGCATCACCGTCATGCACTTCCAGCGTTACACGCGCATAGCGCCAATCATCTGCCAATGCGAGGAAAGATGATTTCGTTTGCTCATCCCGCGTAAACAACGCAACACGCGCTGTCGGCAGCAATGTCGCCGTATGTGCCTTATCCTCTTCAGCTTCACTCATTTTCGTATTGCCCCGCCGACAATGTCATGTGACCAATGTACCTTAACTATACAATGGCCTGAAAAGGTTACCAATTTCTTTATTATATCAAGAATTTCAGACTATTGAGAAGCGCTTTCGCCATTCAGGGCCGCATTGGGCTCCCCTGTCTTATAGCCTTCTACAATATTGGAAAGACGGCGACCACTTGTCGCACCCAGACCAGCCTGCCCCTTAAGGTCTTTAGGATTGGCTATTTGTCGCGCCAGATTAGACTCAATCGTACAACCGTACCTATAATCCTCATCCGCGTGCGTTTCTGTACCTTCCAGCCCGCCCATCGTCTTACAATTTTGCGGCGCGTATGCTGAATAGGAATCATATGTAATCAAGAGCTCTGAGACCTGCCCTGACTGTACAACCGGCATAATATTTGATTCAACAGATGCACCAGCCTTCTTACGCAAAAATTCTGTAACGCGCCCAGCCTCACCAGATGCTTTCATAGCCGTATTAGTGCGTGATTTAGGGTCATAAGTAACCGTTACAAAAACACCCCCCTCACCGGCACGACGATAACCATCTGCAATGCCCCAAAGTGCAGCATCATCCAAATCCGCAACCGGCACACGCAGAGTTTTGCTGGTGCGTTGTAATTCAACCCGCTCTTGCGTGGAAATAACAGCAGACCTTGTGTCCATCGAACATGCACCAACCATCAGTGGTGCGCTTACAATTGCCACCGCAACAGCAATCCTAGCAAATTGTTCGGTCGTGCTCCGCACACTCATACTTATATCTCCTTGTTACTCGATCAGATAACCGAAACGTCCGTTGCCTTCAAAAAGATCAGCTGCCAGCGAACGGCGCATATATGTGTTGCGAATATTATCTGCAAACGCCACTGCCAACGGGTTTTCATCCATTCTATCTACGATATTAACTTGGTTTTGAGGGTCCGCATAAGGCTTCACCAGATAGGCCGTAACAATAACGACCAGTTCTGTTTCCTGACGCCTAAAGCTTTCGGATGACGCCAATTTCCCAAGGATCGGTACATTATTAATACCCGGGATATCTGACATGCCCTTCGTCACCTCTGACTGCAACAGCCCCGCTATCATAAGACTGCCGCCACTTCCCAGTTCCACAGTCGTAGACGCTCGACGTACTGCAAAGCTCGGCGCGTCAGCCGTTCCCAGATTTGATATAGATGAGACTTCCGTCTGCAATTGCAGGCTAATCCGCTCATCGGACATCACAATAGGGCGGAAGTTTAATGCCACACCAAACGGGCGATAGGTAAGTACAATATTATCATTTTCATCACGTCCCGCCGGGACAGGAACCTCGCCTCCCGCCAGGAATCCGGCTTCTTCGCCCGAAATCGCCGTCAAGTTTGGTTCCGCCAGCGTGTTCAAAAGACCATCTTCTTCCAAGGCTTGTAATTGAAAGCTTAAAGTACCCAGCGCTGTTCCCGTGTCATACAAAACCGTACCCACACCCAACGGATCCGCCGTCAGCCCCAGCGCCGTACCAACAACACCGCCACTGAACCCTACAGATGCTCTGTCAAAGCCAGGTATATCCGTATCCACACCGAGCTCACGCAGCACATTGCGGGAAGCCTCTACGACCTTCACGCGCAACATCACCTGTTGCTCGCCACCGACAGTCAACAGATTAACAATGACATCATCCGGCGCACCGGAAGAGCCCTGCACTTCTCCTATATATGACGACACAACTCTGGTTATCTGCTGCGCTACATCTGCGCTGCTGACATGACCGCTAAGAATAGCTTGCTCGCCCTTGGATATAATTGTTATATCTTCATCAGGAAACAACATCTCAAGTGAATCCTGAATCGCGAGATCATCAATTTTGACATGAACATTCAGGCGACTAACAACATTTCCTTGTTCATCGATCGCAATAACATTTGTGGTACCGTAATTCGTTCCCACAACATAAAGCCGGTTTGATTGTAATGCCGAGACATCAATAATCGACGGGTTTGCAACCATGATATCTGCAATAGGTCCGTCGATATTTACAATCTCTGCCATACCGCGCGTTAAAATCAACATCGGGTCTTTTTTCTGAGTCTCCGCCGCCACCGTTACCAGATCGGTTTTAGATGCCAGCACACGCGCCGCACCACCCGTCATAACAACAAGGACCATCACAGCCAATGCTGTGAATAGAATTCTTGATAAACCTGTGCGTAAACTAACCATCATATTTAATCTCAAGATGTTAAATGTATAACTAAAGCCTGAACGGCAGGAATAGAAACTAACCTCATGGTACTACAGGGACTTGATCCTGCCTATACCCATTATAGATTCTCACAACATTACCCGTTTGACCAGTGCTCTTTTGTATCTCTTCAACTTTTCCATAGATCTCATCCAGAATCGTGGTCAAGCGCGCATCCGTAATAACATCATATTTACTATCGTAATATTTATCATCACCTAGCTTGCGCATAGCCAGCGTTAATTTACCCATATTTTTAGCCAAAGCCATTACCTCGGCGCCGCGCATATCCACTTCAAGCGCAATAGTCTTTATCTTGCCCTCCTTTTTCTTTTTCTTTTTCTTCTTCTCATCACCATCGCCACTGGTCGCTCCCGAAGAACTGGTGTCATCATACTTACTGCCGACAGCAATCACACGCACATTCTGCAAAATCGTTTCCGTCGCAAATTTCTCATGATTCAACTCTAGCATTTGATCAATCAGCCCCGTAGGGTCAGCGCCATCATAACTAATTTTACTCTTATAGGTCATGATAACGTCAACGTAATCGCCCGGCTTCAACAGCCCGCCTACAATCATGGCCGCCTTCACATCAAGCCCCACAGCACGCATGCCATCCTTCAAAGATGCCGCCACAAAATTACCGCGCCCGCCGCCCACAAGAGCACTCTTGACCACAGGCTCTCCTTCGCCTAACGGCCTTAAAAGCTGCCCGGAAATCAAATCATTTGGTTTCTTGCCTTCTTCTTTAACAACAGCGCCCTTAAACAAAGCGCTTTCCGGCCAGTCCTGCCACTTCATATTTTCATTGGTTAATTCAGTACCGACCCCAAGATTTTTAGCAGCAACAACAATCCTGGCATTTTTAACATCCGCGACAACAGTTTGCTTTTTCTTGCCGCCCAAACTGGCTTGCACCAGCACAGCCACAAGAACGGCAATCAGAACACCACCCGCCAGCACTATAATCATGTTTCTGTTCATCAGCCCTTACCTCTCATATTCTTTCTAATAGCTCATAAGTCTTCAGTTGCCGCCCGCACAAAAGATCCCAAGTCACCGGGATCAAAAAAACCTGCCTGTAAAAACGCTACAAAAGCGCCAATAACAATCGGGATACCGTAAGGCACGCGACTCTCTTCCGCTTGCACACGCGCAATCCAACTGCCTTCCTTGGGATCCTTAAACGGCTTTTTCTTCATGATCAAGATCGTTACCAACCCCAGAAGACCACCGGAAACAGCCATATAAAACAACAATTGAACAAACCCCGCAGGTCCCGCCCACAACGCATACGCCGTTAATAATTTTGAATCACCGCCACCAAACGCCTTCACCGCAAATAAAATAAAGGTCAGGAAAAAGACGCCACCAGCGACCGCCAGATGCATCAATGGTGGCCCCATAATAGAACTGCCGGATAGATAGACAACACCAGCCGCCGGCACAAATGTACCCACTACGAGCGCCGGATACAGGTTGGGGATTGTTAACCCCTTAAAATCAGAAATACAGGCCAGCACGCCGGTTCCCAGCGCAACAGCAACACAAAAAACAAATACAATCAGGTACAGCATTCGACAGCACCGCAATCAGATTAATGATTTTTCCGTTCAAAAACGGCTGTGAAAATAACAAGAAAGCCTAAGACCAGGCAAGATGAAAGTAGAAAAGGCAGAAGAGAAAAGGAAGCTCGCCCCGTATGGAGCGGGCTTCCTTAAAGAATTAACGAGTTGTTTCAACCTCGCCAGCAGCTGCGCTCATAGCGCCGCCAATAGCGTTGAATACACCTTCCAGATCGTCACCAAAAGCAAACACAGCAGCAACGATAGCCAATGAAATACCACCAGCAATCAGGCCATATTCAATAGCCGTTGCACCATCTTCGCTAGCGACATACGCATGAATTTTTGAAAGAATCTTGTTAAACATTCTTAATCTCCTTCGTTTGGTTTTTTTACAGCAAGTATCAAAGGGAACTAGGTACACCAGCAAGTGAGAAACCCAACGCCCTATCTATAATAATATACACGGATTTTCTAAGGATAGGTTAAAAAAATATACAATTGGTCTAAATCCTTAGAGTGATTCGCTAAAGTACTTGATAGGGAAGGGTTTTTAACGCCAGAAACGAAAATAATAAACAATCAGCAAGACACCCGCCATAGCAAACCAGAACAAAGCATAGTGCAAATGATCATTCGGCGGCGACCATTGCAGCGCCGCACGAACAGGTTGCAAACCGGTGCTTTCAGGGTTTTCGCTTTCGGCATACATGACAAGAGGAGCAAGCGCAGCCGTATCCGCCAAACGCGCCATTTGCACAAGGTCCGCCTGAAACCATATATTGCCGTCAGGATCATTCGGCGGGATGAAAGGGTTGCCCTTTTCGACCGCCCGTAAAAGGCCGGAAACACGGATTATCCCCTCCGGTTGCCTCACATTATTTTCTTCTCCTTGCGGCACCCAACCACGATTAACAAGCACAAAACCACCGTCTTTTGTGGCAAACGGTACCAGAATATGAAAGCCGGTTACCCCATCATAGCTACGTGGCCCCACAGGAAAACTGCGATCACTATAGCGCCCGCGTAATTGCACATAAAGCGTGCCAGATCCATCAATGTCCTGAAAAGCTATATCCTGCGGACCGGCCGCACGAGCACTTTGCATCGCTGTCAGGATATCCTCTTTCCAGTGAAGGCGCTTCATTTGCCACGCACCGAGAGTGCATAAAACCACAACGGCGCACACAGTCAGTGCCGTCGCGATAACAGGAAATTGTTGTTTTACTGATTTTCGTCCCATGTATGCGACCTGTGTTTATATTGCAGGGCGATAACAAACGCCTTCAGCGGCCGTAGCGCACCCAGTGTAATGCCCAGCGTTACTACAGACCAGAGAACCACATGCACCCAAAAAGGTGGGGTGAACGCCAATTCAAACATCCACGCCAACGGTACCAATGAAAAACCGAGAATAAAAATCAAAAAAACAGAAGGCCCGTCAGCACTATCATTTTTTGCCAGGGCAAATCCGCATTCTGCACATTCATCATTGATGCTCATATTAAGAAAGCCGGGTTTGTAAATGTCACCCTTACCGCAACGCGGACATCTACACGTCCGCGCGCAACGAAAAGGTGAGAGTACCTGACTCATCACCCCGCCGCAGGAAGTGCGGAATAACCGATGACATTACCCCAGAAATAAATAGCCAAGAACAGGAACAGCCAGACAACATCAACGAAGTGCCAATACCAAGCCGCCGCTTCAAAACCAAAATGACTCTCTGGTGTAAAGTGCCCCTTCTGCGCACGAAAATAACACACAGCCAAAAAGCACGTCCCCACGAACACATGGAAGCCATGGAAACCTGTTGCCATGTAAAAAGCAGATGCATAAACGGTATCTTTAAAACCAAAGTGCGCGTGCGTGTATTCGTAAACCTGCAACGCCAGAAAGACCATGCCTAGCATAACTGTCAGACCCAGCGCCTTCACGGCTTCATATTGCGTACCGTGTATAATTGCATGGTGCGCCCACGTCACTGTACATCCCGAAAGCAACAAAATCATAGTCATCAGCAGAGGCAGATCAAACGGGTTAACCACGCTCATACCTTCCGGCGGCCAAACAAAACCGATCGCTTCAGTGGGGAACAAACTGGCGTTAAAAAACGCCCAGAAAAACGCAACAAAGAACATGACCTCTGAGGCGATGAACAAAGCCATGCCGTAACGCAAACCTATTTTTGCAACAGGTGAGTGTGCTTTTTCCTCAACAGCTTCCTTAATAATATCTTTCCACCAAAAAAACATGACAGCCACAACAGCCGCCAGCCCCAGCGAAACGCCCTTTAGCCCGAAAGCAAAATCACCGAGCTTTACATGGTGCATAAACAGCAAAGCCCCCAGCGCCAACAAGCCCGCAGCAAAAGCGCCAACTATCGGCCATGCACTGGGACGCACAATGTGAAAAGGATGTGGCTTACCTGTGGTCGAATATTCGAGGAAATCTGACATGTCACTTAACCCGTATAAAAGTTGCTACTACTCCTCCGCTTGTGCGGATACTTGATTGTAAAAGCCTTCCAACGCTTTATCAAGATCAGAACTTTCGGTTCTGAAAAAAGTGTAGGACAAAGTGATATGTGTCACATCATCCATATTCCTGTCTTCATCCATTTCCGGGTCCACATAAAACACGACCGGCATTGATACTGACTCATAAGGAGGCAATGTTTGCTCCCCAAAGCAAAAACACTGGATTTTGTGGAAATACTTGCCCGCCCTTTCAGGCGTTACGTTATAAAGGGCTGTGCCAGTGACGGCCTCTGCGGTCGGATTTTCAGCTCGAAAAGAGGTCAGCATCTTCTTGCCCAGCGGCACGGTTACGGCACGATCATCCGGTGAAAAATGCCATGGCATGTTGCGCGCTGTGCTGGCAGCAAAACTTACGGTAATGGTGCGCCCTAACACATCTGCCGGCCCGGGCGCAGTCTCAGAGACCTGCGTCGTACCACCAAATCCAGTCACCCGGCAAAACAGGTTATAAAGCGGTACCGAGGCATAAGCCATACCGATCATACCCGCCACCACAGCCAGAACAACAAGCCCCAACCGCTTGTTTTTTACCTTCAAATGATGCTGTTCATCCATGGACTGTACCCAATCCGGAAATGGTTAGCTTCCACTTCTCTAGAGGCTTCTTTCAATGGGTGGTGGCTCAGGAGGCCGTGCTGTACAAGACAGCCCTCCACCCTCGTATGTCATATTACGTCCGTATGTTTTATTATCATAGATAATCCGTACAGTGATGGTTGTTTCCTCTTCCATCCGATCAGCCATTTCCTGCAGTTTTTGATTCAGGTCCTGTTTAAAAGCAGGGTCCATCGCCAAAATTTGCTCCTGCGTATATTTACGCCCCATGCTATGCCAGATTTCCTGTGCTTCATTTTGAAATTTTTCATAAATTGGATAAAGCTTCTGCCGCACATCATTATCAATCTTATTCTGTGCCTGCGCCGCCTGAGGGCTTCCATTACCAAGCCAATTATCAATCTTTTCAACTGACTTATTTTTCAAATTGTCCGGCAAGTGAGGTACGTAATACAAACGATACATATCCTCTGCACTGATCTGAAGATGGCGGTCGATAGCAGCCGGCTTATTCTCCTTTGCCGTGCAGGTGCCCCACTCATATGGCAAAGGTGCGCCTGCATAAGGCTCTCCCAAAATAGGCTCTACATTTTCATCATACCCTTTGCTTATGACATAATTGTAATCAAGTGCATTGTCATGCGGTTGTGCATGATCCTCATGCGCTGAAATGCTTGCCGCATTAAAAGCCAAAGTCAGTGCTGTTAGTGCCAATAATTTTTTCATGATTAGTCCCCCCTGCGTAAATAAAAACCCAAGCCGTATTCATAACAGGGATAAGACGGGAGTCAACAGAATGACAAAAAAAGAGCCTCATCAGAGGCTCTTTTAAATCCAAATTTTTTTTATTACTTACCCTGCGACAGCTGATTTCTGATCGCTATCAGGGTCCAGTTCCTCAGCAGGCTCAGGAAGCGCGGACATACCGGCCTCTTCCTGCGCAAGAGCTTCGGCTTGTTGCTGGGCAGCGATCGCGATTTGATCGCGGCTGGCAGCAACCTGTTTAATCTGATTAATGTAAGAGCCCGTTCCCGCCGGGATCAAGCGCCCAACAATCACGTTTTCCTTCAACCCGATCAGGTTATCGACTTTACCTTGCGTTGCCGCTTCGGTCAGCACCCGTGTCGTTTCCTGGAACGACGCAGCAGAGATGAAGGAACGTGTTTGCAGTGAGGCTTTTGTAATACCCTGCAGCACTGGTTTGCCTTCAGCCTTTTGTTTGCCGGCTTCGATATATTTCTGATTGCCAAGTTCAAACTCTTCGCGGTCAACCTGTTCGCCAACCAAGAATGTCGTATCACCGGCCTTCGTAATCTCAACCTTTTGCAGCATCTGGCGTACGATCACTTCGATGTGTTTATCGTTGATCGGCACACCCTGCAAACGGTACACATCCTGAATTTCCTGGATCAGGTACGCAGCCAATGCTTCGACACCCATAACATCCAGAATATCGTGCGGCACCATCGCGCCATCAAGCAACGGATCACCGCGACGGACGAAATCACCTTCATGCACAGCCAAGTGACGCCCTTTCGGAATCAGGTATTCGCATGGCTCTGCTTTTGGATCGACGGGCTTAACAATAATCCGGCGCTTGGATTTGTAATCCTTGCCAAATTCGACCTGTCCATCAATTTCAGAAATAACAGCCGCATCCTTTGGACGACGTGCTTCGAACAGTTCCGCCACACGTGGCAGACCACCCGTAATATCGCGGGTTTTTGAAATTTCCCGTGGGATACGCGCGATAATGTCACCGGCTTTTACTTCCTGTCCACTTTCAACAGACAGGATAGAATCCACTGACATGTAGTAGTTCGCAGGCAGACCGCTCGGCAATGTGATTTCCTTGCCTTTGCTGTCTGTCAAAGTAATACGCGGCTTCAAGCTGCCACCCTTAGGCTGCGAACGCCAATCTACAACAACCTTCGACGCAATACCCGTGCTGCCATCGACCTTGTCTGAGATCGACACACCCTCGATAAGATCATGGTAATGCGCAATACCATCTTTCTCAGTAATGATCGGCGTTGTGTACGGATCCCAGTCAGCCATTTTAGTGCCAGCCTTGATCTTGTCACCGTTCGACACCAGCAAGCGTGAACCGTAAGGCACACGGTTCGCCATTTTTTCATTGCCTTTGGCGTCCTTGATCGCGATTTCCGTGTTGCGTCCCATAATGATAGTGACGCCTTCGGAGTTTTTCACCACGTTCTGGTTACGAATTTCCAGCGTACCGTCAACAGGCGCATCAAGAGATGATTTCTCTGCTCCACGCTGTGCCGCACCACCAATGTGGAAGGTCCGCATGGTCAGCTGTGTACCTGGCTCACCAATCGATTGCGCCGCCATAACACCCACAGCTTCGCCCATATTAACAGCCGTTCCACGTGCCAGATCACGGCCATAACATTTACCGCAAACACCAACAGGCGCTTCACAAGTCAATGCTGAACGCACCAACAAGAAGTCAAGTCCAGCTGTTTCAATTTCTTCTGATTTGACCTCGTCAATGATTTCCCCAGCCTTGATAATTTTGTCACCGTTCAGCGGGTTAACAACATCTTCCGTCGTTGTGCGACCGAGGATACGTTCCGCCAGGCTGACAACAGTGTCAGCACCGCTCATGACGGCACGCAGGGTAATACCATTTTTCGAACCGCAATCTTCCATGGCGATAACAGCATCTTGTGCCACATCAACCAAGCGACGTGTCAAGTAACCGGAGTTTGCCGTTTTCAAAGCGGTATCAGCCAAACCTTTCCGCGCACCGTGCGTGGAGTTAAAGTATTCTAGAACCGACAAACCTTCTTTGAAGTTGGAAATAATCGGCGTCTCAATAATCTCACCCGACGGCTTGGCCATCAAACCACGCATCCCCGCCAGCTGACGGATCTGAGCAGCGGATCCCCGCGCACCGGAATGGGCCATCATATAAACCGCATTCAGATTACCCGTAGAGACATCCGAAATGCCCTTCATCATGGCATCGGCAACATCGTCCGTACATTTCGACCAGATATCAACAACCTTGTTGTATTTTTCACCTTTAGTGATAAGGCCGTCCATATATTGTTGTTCGAACTCCTTAACCTTGCCTTTGGCGTCCTCAACCATATCAATCTTCTCGGCAGGAATAACCAGATCATCCTTACCGAAGGAGATACCGGCGATACATGCATATTTAAATCCGAGCTTCATCATACGATCGCAGAAAATGACCGTTTCTTTCTGTCCGCAATAGCGATAGACGATATCGATCAAGCCCATAAGCTCTTTTTTCGTGAGCGGCTGGTTCAAAAGCGACAACGGTACATTTTTATGGCGCGGCAACAGGTCCGCCATAATCATGCGGCCCGGCGTTGATTCCACAACCTTCGTTACCGGTTCACCTTCATCATCAACGGTGTGATAACGGCATTTTACTTTTGAATGCAGCGTAATGACCTTTGCTTCCAGCGCGTGCATAATTTCACCCGTACCGCGGAAGATCATGCCTTCGCCCGGCTGGCCGTCCAGAGCCAGCGACAGGTAATAAAGACCCAACACAATATCCTGTGATGGCACAATAATCGGCTTGCCGTTAGCAGGAGAAAGAATGTTGTTCGTCGACATCATCAGACAACGCGATTCAAGCTGTGATTCAATAGACAGCGGCACGTGTACGGCCATCTGATCACCATCAAAATCAGCATTAAAGGCTGTACAAACCAGCGGATGAAGCTGGATCGCCTTACCTTCAATCAAGACAGGTTCAAAAGCCTGAATACCCAAACGGTGCAATGTTGGCGCACGGTTCAACATCACGGGATGTTCACGAATAACCTCTTCGAGGATATCCCAAACTTCAGGACGTTCCTTCTCAACCATCTTCTTAGCGGCCTTGACCGTGGTAGCCATGCCATAAATTTCCAACTTGTGATAAATAAACGGCTTAAACAGCTCCAACGCCATTTTCTTTGGCAGGCCACATTGATGCAATTTCAACTCAGGACCAACCACGATAACGGAACGACCGGAATAATCGACGCGTTTACCAAGAAGGTTCTGACGGAAACGACCCTGCTTGCCTTTAAGCATATCGGAGAGTGATTTCAACGCACGCTTATTCGCGCCGGTAATGACGCGGCCACGGCGGCCATTATCAAACAACGCATCAACAGATTCCTGCAGCATACGCTTTTCGTTACGAACAATAATATCCGGTGCGCGCAGCTCTATCAGGCGCTTCAGACGGTTATTCCGGTTAATAACACGACGATACAAATCATTTAGATCAGATGTCGCAAAGCGACCACCATCCAGAGGCACCAGCGGGCGCAATTCCGGCGGCAATACTGGCACAACATCCAGAATCATCCACTCAGGACGCGTTCCGGAATCGATAAACGACTCAAGCAACTTTAGGCGTTTCACCAGTTTTTTGCGCTTAGCTTCGGATGACGTCTCGCGCAGATCTTCTTCGGTCTGCTCTTTTTCTTGCTCAAGATCCATAGCAACCAGGATCTCTTTCAGTGCCTCAGCACCGATACCGGCGCGGAACGTGTCTTCACCATATTCATCAATTGCATTCTGATACTCTTCTTCAGAAAGCATTTGCAGCGGCTTCATCGGGGTCATACCCGGCTCGATGACAATATGCGCTTCGAAATACAGAACTCTTTCAATGTCCTTCAATGTCGCATCGATCATTAAACCAATACGGGACGGCAAGGACTTCAGGAACCAGATATGCGCAACAGGTGCCGCCAGCGTGATTTGCCCCATACGTTCCCGACGCACTTTGGTCAACGTAACTTCAACACCACATTTTTCGCAGATAATGCCTTTATACTTCATGCGTTTGTATTTACCGCACAGACATTCATAATCCTTCACAGGACCAAAGATACGAGCACAGAACAAACCATCTTTTTCTGGCTTGAATGTACGATAATTAATCGTTTCCGGCTTTTTCACCTCACCAAAAGACCAGCTACTGATCTGTTCCGGCGACGCAATCGATATGCGAATGCTATCGAAATTTTGCGGGCCTGTCGGCTGTCCAAAAAGATTCATCAATTCGTTCATTGTGCGCTCCTACCTTAAAAACTCTTTATTCGTTCCTTCGCGTCTTCGCGTATTTTTTGCAACCCAGTCCTCTCCCCGAAAGGGGAGAGCTTTAGAGGTTAAGTTCCCGTGTTCTTCAAATCGACATTCAGACCCAACGCCTTCAGTTCCTTAACAAGAACGTTGAAGGATTCCGGTACGCCGATTTCAAAATTATCTTCTCCGCGCACGATCGCTTCGTACACTTTCGAGCGACCCGCAACATCATCCGACTTCACGGTCAGGATTTCCTGCAACGTGTAAGCGGCGCCGTAAGCCTGCAGCGCCCACACTTCCATCTCCCCGAAGCGCTGACCACCGAACTGGGCCTTACCACCCAGCGGCTGTTGCGTAACAAGTGAGTACGGCCCGATAGAACGTGCATGGATCTTGTCATCGACAAGGTGATGCAATTTCAGCATGTAGATAACGCCCACCGTCACAGCACGATCGAAATATTCGCCCGTCCGGCCATCGATAAGGCGCATCTGTCCCGATTTATGAAGACCCGCCTTACCCAGCATGTCATCAACATCTATTTCATGAGCACCATCAAATACCGGCGTTGCAATCGGCACACCATGGCGCAGATTATCAGACATCTCAACGAGCTGTTTGTTGTCGAGCTTAACAACTTTTTCTTCATACTCGCTGTCGCCGTAAACTTCTTTCAGCTTCCCTTTCAGGCTTGTCATTTCATTATCGGAGGCATCTTTACGGTCAGCAAAGCCATCGATCATTTCACCGATCTGCTTACCAAGCGTTGCCGTCGCCCACCCCAGATGGGTTTCAAGGATCTGCCCGACATTCATCCGTGAAGGCACACCCAGCGGGTTCAGCACGATATCAACCGGCGTACCGTCTTCGAGATAAGGCATATCTTCGGCGGGCATAATTTTCGAAACCACACCTTTGTTACCGTGACGACCGGCCATTTTATCACCGGGCTGCATTTTCCGTTTTACAGCCACGAAGACTTTAACCATCTTCATCACACCTGGTGGCAGCTCATCACCACGTTGCAGTTTTTCAACCTTGTTTTCAAAACGTGCCTTCAGTGCATCAACAGCATCATCAAATGTTTTTGACATGGCTTCAATTTCAGCCATACGGCTTTCATTCTGCACGCCAACCTGACGCCACAGACCACGCTTAACATCGTCCAGATCAGGGAGCTTGATACGCTCGCCTTTCTTAACCGACTTCATTTCTTTCGGTCCGGAAGCAAATGCCTGCCCTTGCAACATTTCACGCAAGCGCGTGTAGAATCCATCTTCAAGGATAGTGCGTTCATCATCACGATCCTTCGCCAGACGTTCGATTTCATCTTTTTCAATCGACATCGCCCGCGCATCTTTATCAACACCACGGCGGTTAAAGACGCGCACTTCAACGATTGTACCTGTTACACCCGGCGGCAGACGCAAGGATGTATCTTTTACATCCGAAGCCTTTTCACCAAAGATGGCACGCAGAAGTTTTTCTTCCGGTGTCATTGGCGATTCACCCTTCGGCGTTACCTTACCAACAAGAATATCGCCCGGGCTCACTTCTGCACCGATATGTACGATACCGGCTTCATCGAGGTGCTTCAGAGCCTCTTCACCGACATTCGGAATATCGCGTGTAATTTCTTCTGTACCCAGCTTGGTATCGCGGGCCATTACTTCAAATTCATCAATGTGAATGGAGGTAAAGACATCTTCCTTCACAATACGCTCGGAGAGCAAGATTGAATCCTCGAAGTTATAACCGTTCCATGGCATAAACGCGACCAGCACATTCCGACCCAGTGCCAGTTCTCCCAGTTGCGTTGACGGACCATCAGCAATGATATCGCCTGCCTTGATCACATCCCCGACTTTCACCAAAGGACGCTGCGTGATGCAGGTGCTCTGGTTCGAGCGCTGGAACTTGGACAGTTTATAAATATCAACAACAGGCTCATCCGCACTTTTTTGTTCGGTTGCCTGAATAACGATACGTGTCGCATCAACTTTCGTAACCGTACCCGTCCGACGTGCCGCCACAGCAGCGCCCGAGTCACGAGCCACAGTTGCTTCCATGCCGGTACCCACCAACGGAGCATCCGCACGCAAAAGCGGCACAGCTTGACGCTGCATGTTTGATCCCATCAATGCACGGTTAGCATCATCGTTTTCAAGAAATGGGATTAACGCCGCAGCAACCGAAACAATCTGCTTCGGTGACACATCCATAAATTCGATTGTATCAGACGTCGCCATCAAGTTTTCACCACCCTTACGGCAGGAAATAAGATCGGCTGTGAACTTACCGGATTTATCAAGGTCTGCATTCGCTTGCGCAACTGTGTAGCGCGCTTCTTCCATTGCCGACATATAGATAACCTCATCGGTTACCTTACCGTTTCCAACACGACGATATGGGCCTTCAATAAAGCCGTACTGATTGACGCGCGCAAACGTTGCCAGAGAATTAATCAGACCAATATTCGGACCTTCCGGTGTTTCAATCGGACAAATCCGACCATAGTGGGTTGGATGCACATCACGCACTTCGAAACCAGCACGTTCGCGGGTCAAACCACCAGGTCCAAGAGCCGACAGACGGCGCTTATGCGTAATTTCCGCCAGCGGATTGGTTTGATCCATAAACTGCGACAACTGTGAGGAGCCAAAGAACTCACGCACAGATGCTTGCAACGGCTTCGAGTTGATCAAATCATGTGGCATATAAGTGTCAATCTCAACACTGCTCATACGCTCACGGATCGCGCGCTCCATACGAAGCAAGCCCACACGAACCTGATTTTCCATCAACTCACCAACCGAACGGACACGACGGTTGCCCAAGTTGTCAATATCATCAACTTCACCGGATCCATCTTTCAGACCGTGCAAATATTTCAAGATCGCCAAGATGTCTTCCTTGCGGAGAACACGATGGTTATCCGGACATGCCAGATCAAGACGCATGTTCATTTTAACGCGGCCAACAGCAGACAGGTCATAGCGCTCCGGATCGAAGAACAATGTCTGGAATAGTGCCTCTGCAGATTCCACCGTTGGTGGCTCGCCCGGACGCATAACACGATAAATATCGATCAGCGCCTCTTCACGCGTATCACACTTATCGATCATCAATGTATCGCGGACATAAGGACCTATATTGATATGGTCAACCGCCAGCACCGGAATAGACGTGATGCCCATTTGATCCAGCATTTCCATGGCCTCGGCAGTAATTTCATTTCCGGCTTCGAGAACAACCTGACCGGTTTTATCATCAAAAACATCCATAGCAGCATATTGACCAAGAATCTGGTCGTCTTGGACCAAGATCTCTTTTAATCCTGCATCAGCCAGTTTGCGTGCCGCACGCGGTGTCATCTTCGTACCGGCGTCAGCTACAACTTTACCGTTTTTGGCATCGATCAAATCATAAATCAGCTTAAGACCGCGCATGCGCTCGCCGTTAAACGGCGTCTTCCAGCCTTTTTTATCTTGCTTGTATACAATGGTGTCATAGAACGTACCGAGGATTTCCTCGTTGCTCATGCCTTGCACCATCAACGGATCAACCGGCTTGTCGTTTTCTTCACATTCCTTGCGGTAAGCTGCCGTTTGCGCACTATCCAACGCACGCAGCAATGTTGTTACCGGCAATTTACGACGGCGATCGATGCGCACATGCATGTGATCTTTCGCATCAAATTCAAAATCAAGCCATGAACCACGGTATGGAATGACACGGGCTGCAAACAGATATTTGCCCGAAGTATGTGTCTTACCGCCATCATGATCAAAGAAAACACCCGGTGAACGGTGCATTTGCGATACGATGACCCGCTCCGTTCCGTTCACAATGAACGTACCGTTATTCGTCATTAACGGCATATCAACCATGTAAACATCTTGTTCTTTAATGTCACGGATTGAACGCAGGCCTGAATCCTCGTCCACATCAAATACCGACAGGCGCAGCGTCACGCGCAACGGCGCCGCATAGGTCATGCCACGTTGCTGGCATTCATCTGTATCGTACTTTGGCTCTTCCAGCTCATACTTAACGTAATCTATCTCTGCCTTATCGGAGAAGTCCTTGATCGGGAATGCTGTTGTTAAAACTTCCTGTAGACCCTGCATGTTGCGCACATCCATAGTGGCTTCTGCCTGCAAAAACGCCTCATAGGACTGGCGCTGCACTTCAATCAGGTTCGGCATTTCCGCTACTTCACGAATTTTACCATAAGAACGACGGATGCGCTTGCGGCCCGTAAAGCTTTCCACATCATTAGCTGGCTTAACCGGCACGGACGGCTTCATTGTTTCCCGCAGGGTACGGCGCGGCGGCAACTCTTTAACGGCTTTTTTACCGCGGCTACCAGGGCCTTTCTTCGCCTTATCATCGGATGCGTTTGTTTTTGAATCTGTTTCTTTGTCCTTGGCCATGTCTATCACCCTTTTATTTCTTCTCAAGCGCCCGCGTACGGGCATGTTTCAAAAACGCAAATACCGCCCTCAATCCGTCCCGAAGGGGGATGAAGCGGTCCTAACCACTATCCGTAATGCGGAGTCGCTGCTGTCACTAATCTTCCCGGCTGTCAACGCGTGTGTATATGACGCACGATCTGCCATCTGTCAAGCAAAAAGTGTGCCGTTTGGGTAGACGACACCCCGGCAGAGCCGGGATATCCCCTTCTTGAGTAGCAAAACCCCCGCATTCACGGGGATTTCACTGACATCACAGAGCGTTACTTAAGCTCAACCTTACCGCCGGCAGCTTCGACTTGTGCCTTGATCTTCTCGGCTTCGTCTTTCTTCGCGCCTTCTTTCAACGGCTTAGGTGCGCCCTCAACAAGATCCTTGGCTTCTTTCAGACCCAGACCCGTGATTGCACGGACTTCTTTAATAACGCTGATTTTGTTTGCGCCTGCTTCTGTCAGAACAACATCAAAGCTGTCCTTTTCCTCTGCAGGACCCGCAGCAGCGGCAGCAGCCACCGGTGCAGCAGCCGAAACACCCCATTTTTCTTCCAGCATTTTAGCCAGTTCCGCAGCTTCCATTACGGTCAGAACGGACAGGTCTTCTACGATTTTTTCAAGATTAGCAGCCATTTTAGTCTCTCCTTTTTTCAGTTAAATTATAAGTTAAACGTTTGATTAAGCTTGTTGTTCATCATTCTTTTCAGAGTAAGCATTGACCACACGGGCGATTTGCGCGCCCGGAGCCTGTAGAATACCGATGAGCTTGCCACGCAATGCATCCAGCGACGGCAACTGAGCCAGGAACTTGATACGATCCTGATCCATGATATCAGCACCAACAGCACCCGTTACGATCACGAATTTCTCATGATCCTTGGCAAAGTTATAAGCAACACGTGCCGCTGCAATCGGATCGGCACCGGCTACAATAGCCGTCGGGCCAGCAAAAGAATCCGCCAGCGCCGCAAATTTTGTATCCTTGATGGCGCGTTTCACCAGCGTATTCTTAGCAACATTAAATTCTACGCCTTCATTGTTCATTTCCTGACGCAAGGCTGCCGTTTCCTCAGCATTCAGGCCCATATTCTTAACAACCAGAATGGCTTCGCTCCTATTGAGGCGCTCTCCGATTTCGGTGACTTCCTGCTCTTTTTCTGCGCGGGTCATTGCCATGACAAATTCTCCTTACCAAAAACAAAATAAAAAGGGATGCAGCCCCATCGGCCCATCCCACTCCAAAACATCAAATAAAAGAAAATCAGAAGATTACGTGTTCTTCAGCTTTTTCCTCTATCTATACGGGCTTTAAGCTTCGCAAAGCACCCCGCAGTCTTGGACAGGTCGAGCGTTTCTAACGGGTATAGCCCCTTACGTCAAGAAAAAAGTGATAAATGGCAATCAAACACGCGCCTATATCTCAC
>Ga0055584_100001391_pt1 | contig 23868 bp, 18 predicted proteins | sample OSDHelmetaG_FD_58716 | JGI IMG/M metagenome (GOLD analysis project Ga0055584, IMG submission 58716) | Pelagic marine sediment microbial communities from the LTER site Helgoland, North Sea, for post-phytoplankton bloom and carbon turnover... | ecosystem: Environmental > Aquatic > Marine >...
CGCAGCAGGAACTGCCGGATGAAGCGGCACTGGCGCATGATGTCGCGGTCGAAGCGCGCAGTGGCGTCGGCGTCGCGGTGGCTGTGCCGGGCGACCTCGCGACGAGCCTTGTCCGGGTCCACGTAGGAGCCGATGTAGTCGCCGTTTTCCGCGATGGTCACGGCGCCGCCATAGGGCACCACCTGCAGGCCATATTTCGCCAGGTTCAGGCTGCGGTACACCTCCGGCCGCAGCAGGCTGCATACGTATGAGCAATTCGAATAGATCCAGTCATCTTTATACCTGGGCAGGCTGGTTGTGGCGCCCCCGATATGCTCATTCTTCTCCACCATCAGGGTATTCAGCCCTGCCTTGGCGAGATAGGCGCCATTGGTCAGGCCGTTGTGGCCTGCACCGATGACGATCGCGTCATATTTTTTGGTCACGGTTTCAACTCCGTATTATTCAAGCTTGTTCATGGTGGTATCGACGGCCTGTGCAAATGCCGCCAGGGTATCGTCAAGACTGTCGTCGTTCGAGTGCGCCTCGCAGATGAACCAGGGCTCACGGGAATCCGGCTCGCACAGGACACCCAGATCGTGCAACTCCGGCGCCAGGGCGTCATAAAACGTGTAGTCGGAATCCAGCCAGTCACGGTAATTGGATGGTGGCGTATCCCTGAAGAACAGTCCCCCCATTGATGGGTGCCCGACAAAAGAGTGAGGGATGCCGCGGTTGCCCAGGATTTCGCTCATGCCCTTCTGCATGGCTGAGCCGTATTCAGCGATCGTTTCCAGTGCATCTGTCTCATCGAGAATCTGCAGGGTCCGGTTCGCCGCTGCCAGCGCAACGGAATGGCAGGTGTAGGTGCCGCCGTGGATCACCCCATCACCGATTTTCCGCATGATGTATTCCCGGCCAGCCACTACCGATATGGGGTAGCCATTACCCACGGCCTTGGCGAAAGTGCACAGATCAGCTTGCACTCCGAGCAATTCCTGCACGCCGCCGCGGGCCACGCGGAAGCCGGTTTTGACCTCGTCGATGATCATCACGACGTTGTAACGGTCGCAGAGTTCGCGGGCCGCCTGCACGTACTCGCGCGTGGCCGTGATGGAGCAACAATTGCCCATGATGGGCTCGATCAGGAAGGCGCCGATGCTCTGGTGGTGGCGCTTGAGCAGGTCTTCCAGGTAATTGGCGTCGTTCAGGGGCGTGAAGTGGGCCAGCTTCTTCAGCAGGCTTGGAATACCCTCGCTGTCCGCCTCGATCGGCGGGTCGCCGGTGGCCGGATCCCATTCCTCGATATCGGCGTACCACAGCACGGCATCGAACACCCCGTGATAACCACCTTCTACCACTATTTGGGAGTCTTTACCGGTATAAGCCCGGGCCAGCCTCAATGCGGCCATCACCGCTTCGGTGCCCGAATTCGAGAACCGAATCAGTTCGGCGGCGGGCACCATCTTTGATATTCGGTTCGCCACCTCGTATTCGAGCTCGGTGGAAAGCGCGAATACGCCACCGACCTCCATGCCCTCGCGGGCCGCCTGGTCTACCCTGGGGTCGGCATAACCGAGAATTCCCGGCCCGTAGCCCATGCGGTAATCGATGTATTCGTTGCCGTCTATGTCCCACAGGCGTCCGCCGCGACCCTTTTCAATGTAAATGGTTTTGTCTTCGCCCCAGTAGCGGAAATTTGAGGAAACGCCCAGTGGAAGCTTTTGCAAAGCTTTTTGATGATGGCGGTTGGAATTCTGTAATGAGCGGGGCATGGGATTCTGCTGTTTTTCGACGGAGTCTAGGTTCTCATACCACGGGTGCATTTGTCCATAGCGAATGAATGATTGTTCATTCATTGCAAACGGAGCGGGAGTCTTTTATATTGAATATCCTTTACTGCAACCGCATCGCGACAAAGCGAGGATCCATTGGGCAAAGCAGCACTCAAATCACCGGCCCGGAAAAGGACCGCTCCCAAGCAAGAACGGCAGCAACAACTGATTCAGGCAACCATCCGCTCCGTGGCGAAAAACGGCATGTCCGACACCACCATGGCGACAGTCTCAAGCGAAGCCGGCTTGAGCCAGGGAATCATCAACCTGCATTTCCAGAGTAAGGACCGCCTGCTGGTGGAAACTTTACGATTCCTGTCGGAGCAGTACCGTGAGACCTGGGAAAAGGCCGTATTCAAAGCAGGGGATGATCCGGCCGACCGGCTGGCGGCGATGGTCGCCATGGACTTCAAGGCTCCCGTATGCGACCGCAACAAGCTGGCGGTGTGGTTTGCTTTCTGGGGGGAGAGTAAATCGCGTCCCACCTACCGCAAAATCTGTGCGATGCGCGACATGGAATACCGCGCTGAATTGCAGCAGGCCTGCCACGACCTGGTAGATCAGGGTGGCTACCAAAACCTGGACGCGAAATCCGTCGCAGCATCTCTGTCCGCAATGACATCCGGCCTATGGCTGGACTTGCTGACCAACCCGCGTTGCATGACCAGGGAACATGCAAGGCGGATTTGCATGAGCTACCTGGCCATCACGTTTCCCCGTCATTTTCCCGGCAGGAGTAAACAGCCTTGAAACTCAACCTGGATCAGACCAGCCGGGAATGGCAGGGCAAGGCCCGGAGATTTGCAGAGGAGGAATTGATCCCCTGTGAGCTCGAGGCTGAAATGAACGAGGGCCGTTTACCGGCGGAGGTCGCCAGGCAGCACAAGCAAATGGCGGTGAAGCTGGGATTCAGTTCCATGGATGTGCCGAAGGAATACGGCGGTCTGCAACTGCGCACAATCGACCAGGTGGCCGTCTGGGAACAGCTGGGTCGCGTCACCAATGCACTGTGCTGGTGTTTTTCAGAACCGCACGAATGGATGTTCGAGGCCTGCAATGAGGAACAGCTGCAACGCTATGTACTGCCGCTGATGACGGGTAATCGAAAGGAATGTTACGCCATTACCGAGGCCGAATCCGGTTCTGACGTGGTGGTCAATACAGTGGCCGAACTGACCGATGAAGGATATCGCGTCAACGGCGAGAAATGGTTCGTGACCAGCGCCAACCTGGCCGATTACTTCTTCCTGCAGGCCAAACTGGTCAATGGCCCGCATGCCGGCAGCGATGCGATGTTTTTCCTCGACAAAGACACCCCGGGAATCGAAGAAATCCGCGTGCCGTTGTTCAGTCACACTTTTGACCATCACCACCCGGAGTTGCGATTCAACAACGTACTGATTCCCGAAGCGAACCGCATCGGCGCCGAGGGTGACGGCATGACCTTCTCCCACAGCTGGTTCCGACGCGAACGATTAATGATCGCCGCAAGAGATTGTGGCGCAGCCGCCAGGCTGATCGAGGAAGCAACCGCCTGGGCGAAGGAAAGGGAAGTGGACGGCGGCAAGCTGATCGACAAGCAAATGGTGCAGGCGATGCTCGCTGACAGCGTAACCGAGTTATGGGCAGCACGCCTGATCACTTTCGAGGCGGCAGAGGCGCATGACCGTGGCGAAGACGTCAAGTCGCTCCATGCCCGCTGCTCGATCGCGAAACTCTATGCCTCCGAGGCCGCCTATCGCATCGCCGACCGGGCAGTGCAGATCTTCGGCGGCCGCGGTTACATGCGGGAAAACTGTGCCGAGCGGTTTAGCCGCGAAATTCGCGTAGACCGCATCTGGGAGGGCGCCAGTGAAATTCAACGCCTGATTATTGCGCGAGCGCTGGCCAAGCGCGGCCTGCAGGGCATGTAATGAAGTCACTGATTTTCATCGTCATTTTGATTGTTTCCCTGGCTGCCTGCACTGAGAAAGCTGAACAGCCGGTCGCGATGGAAGCAGCCGTGGTTCCCGCCGATGTTGTTCTGGTCAACGGCGGCATCTACACCGTGGACGACACACGTAGCCGGGCCGAGGCTGCAGCCATCCGGGAAGGCGTCTTCGTCGCGGTCGGAAACAATGCCGATATCGAGCCCATGGTTGGGCCTCAAACCCGCGTAATCGACCTGGCAGGAAAGTGGGCATTGCCCGGATTCCATGATGCGCACGTGCACCCGACCATGGGCGGCCAGGGTCTGCTGGGCTGCGACCTGACCGGGGAAGATAGTGTCGAAGCCATCGTTGCCAGGGTCACTGCCTGTAATGAAAGCGCCCCCGATGGATGGCTGGAAGGATTTGCTTTCGACCTGTCGCTGTTTGGTCAGGATGGTCCCCGCAAGGGACTGCTTGACGCGATCAGCAGCACTCGCCCGATGATATTGTGGGGCTCCGACGGTCACAACGCCTGGGCCAACTCAAAAGCACTGGAACTGGCTGGAATCACCGCTGACACCGCCGATCCTGATCTCGGTGTGATTGAGCGGGAACCGGATGGCTCTCCCAGCGGAACCCTGCGTGAAACAGCCCAGGAACTGGTGCGCGAAATCATGCCAAAACCAACACCGGAGTCCACCCGGGAGGCTTTGGCCACGGGAATCGCACATCTGAATGCCAATGGAATAACCTCGTTTATAGATGCCTGGGTGGGAAAAGAGGATTACGAGAACTACCGGGCACTGGATCGCGCCGGTCAATTGAGCGCCCGCGTGCGTACTTCGCTGACCTATGAAAGCGGTTTTGCCAAGCATTATGGCGATGATTTCGACCAGGTACTGGCATCTCGCAACGACTACCAGTCGGAGCGGCTGAACCACGACAGTGTCAAGCTGTTCCTGGACGGTGTGCTGGAAGGCGAAACAGCCGCCCTGCTGGAACCCTACGTGGGCATGCACGGCCACCGCGGTGAGCTGATTTTGACGCCCGAACAGCTCAACGAGGCGCTGATCCGCTTCGATGCAATGGGCCTGCAGGTCCATATGCATGCGATTGGCGACCGGGCTGTTCGTGCAGGGCTGGACGCCATTGAGGCGGCCCGCGAACAGAACGGCATCAGTGACAACCGGCACCACATTTCACACCTGCAAATGATCCATATCGACGATATCGAGCGCTTTGCCTCGCTGGATACCGCGGCTAATTTCCAGGCGGCATGGGCTTACCCGGATGAGTGGATCATGGAGCTCAACCTGCCGGTCGTTGGTGAGGAGAGAGTGCAGGGTATGTACCCCATCGGCAGCGTCGAACGAGCCGGCGGACGCATCGTCGGTGGCAGCGATTGGAATGTGTCATCGGCAAACCCGCTGGAGGCGATCGAGATCGCGGTTCGCAGGCAGGATGCCTACGAGCTTTCCGGGCCGGTTTTAAATGAAGGCGAACGCATCAGCCTGGCCGGCATGATCGATGCCTACACCATCAATGCCGCCTGGCTGATGCACCATGAGGCCCGGACAGGCTCGATTGAACCGGGAAAGCGGGCGGATGTCACCGTGCTGGATAGCGACCTGTTTGCCATTCCCGCCGAACAAATCAGTGAAGCCCGGGTGGTCATGACATTGCTGGACGGAGAAGTGATCTACCAGGCGCAGGACATCAACCATTGAAAACACAACAGGAACAGGAAGCAGAAGTGAATTTTAAGGACATACGCACAATGGCTGCCCGCCAGCCGGAACGATTTTCTCTCGACCAGGCATTTTATCGGGACCCGGACATCTATCGGCGTGATATCGAGGAGATTTTCCTGAAAACATGGCTTTATGCCGGGCACCAGAGTGAAATCCCCAATGTCGGCGACTGGTTTCTTTTCGAATTCGACGAGGAATCCGTCATCATCGTGCGGAGCAAGGAAAACGAGATCAATGCCTTGCTCAACGTCTGCCGGCATCGTGGGTCGCGGGTGTGCGTGGAGAGCAGTGGTTGTTCGAAACGCCTGACCTGCCGGTACCATGGCTGGACTTATGACCTGCAAGGCCGCCTCAAGGCGGCAGCACAAATGGGTGAGGGATTCGACAAGTCTGATATCGGACTGAAAAGAATTAATGTGGGGATTCTCGATGGCATGATATACGTGAATTTTGCCGAGGAGCCGGCGCCTTTTTCGTTGATCCAGGAAGGCCTGGCCGAGTGCCTGGCGCCTTATGACCTGGCTAATGCGAAAGTCGCGCACCGGGCCAGCTACCCGATCCTGTCCAACTGGAAACTGGCGCTGGAAAACTACACCGAGTGCTACCATTGCGCGCCTGCGCACCCGGAATACAGCCGGGGACACGGTTTGGCCCTGCCGGATTCACGCACCGAAGAATTATGCCGGCAGGTTATGTCACGGGCGGGTGTTTGTGGCCTGAGTGACAAGACGGTCAACCACTTTTACCTGGAAGCCCCCGCTTTCGGTGCCGATTACGCGTTCGACCGCTATCCCCTGATCCACGATCACCTGACGGGCAGCAAGGACGGTCAGCCGCTGGCGCCATTGCTGGGTAGCATCAGGGAATACGACGGCGGCGCCACCGATTTGCAGGTTGGCCCGGTGACTTTTGCGTTGCTGTACTGCGACCACGTGGTCATTTACCGCTTTACCCCGCTGACCAAGGATACCGCCGATTGTGATATCAGCTGGCTGGTCCGCGGCGACGCCGAAGAAGGAAAAGACTACGACAAGGAAAAGCTCACCTGGCTGTGGGATGTGACCACCCACGCAGACAAAATGATCATCGAGCGGAACCAGCAGGGAGTGAACTCCCGTTATTACGTTCCCGGTCCGTTGTCTGAAATGGAAGACTACACCTGGAAGTTCCTGTCCTGGTACCTGGACCTGATGCAAAATGAACGGAAGGAAGCAGCGCCGTGAGCAGTAACGGCTTGAGACTCGCAGGACTGATGGAGCAGGCATACCTGGAGGTCATTCCAACCAGAACCATCGTCGACCGGCTGGTGCACCTTCCTCAGCATTCTTACCTGTCTATCACGTGCTCGCCGGCAACAGGGGTTGGGCCTACCCTGGACATGGTGGATGAACTCCGCGCCCTGCCGGAGGAGCGTCAACTGAAACTGGTGCCGCATGTCGCTGCCCGCGTGGTGCGGGACAAGGGTCATTTGCGGGAAATCCTGGCGCGCCTGGACGAGGCAGGAGTAGAGAGCGTTTTTGTGCCGGGTGGAGACGCCACCGAACCTGCCGGCGACTACGACTGTTCGCTGGATCTGCTCAGGGATATCGCGGACATCGGGCATCGTTTCGAAGACGTGGGCGTTGCTGCCCATCCGGAAGGTCATCCGCTGGTGGATGACGCTGAACTGCTGCGCCTGCTCCGGGAAAAGCAGCAGTACGCCAATTACCTGGTCACCCAGATGTGTTTCGACTCGACGGTCCTGGTCAGCTGGCTGAAAACTATCCGGGAGTGCGGCGTAACCCTGCCTGCCTGGCTCGGGCTGCCCGGGGTGGCTGAAATTCCCAGGCTGATCTCCCTGTCATTGAAAATTGGCGTGGGGCAGTCGGTAAAAGTACTGAAAAAACAAAGGGGCCTGGTTCGCAAGATGCTCACTGCCAAGCCTTATCAACCGGATGATCTGTTGGCCGGGCTGATGCCTTACCTGGATGACCCGGAGCTGAATATTCCCGGGTTTCACCTGTTCAGTTTCAACAATGTAGAGAAAACTGAGCACTGGCGTGTTAACACCATGAAGAAGTACTCGGGGGTGTGAGATGAGCCGCGCCAGGAGAAGGGGCAGGGCAGCCCGCCAGGCGGCGCCACCAGCTGCCTCCGCCGTGCGGCCCGGTGTGGAAGGGGGGCGCTATCGTCCCCTGAACCGTGCGGACGAACAGCAGATTCATAAGACCATCCTTGATGTGCTCGAGAACATTGGCATGGGGGATCCGATCCCCATCGTGCGGGAAAAAGCCCTGCAACGGGGTTGTTTCATGAATGAACATGACCGACTGTGCTTTCCGCGGGGGCTGGTCGAGGACGTCATTGCCAATACCCCGAAAGATATCCATTTCCTTGGCCGGGACCCGAAGCATGACCTGGAAATTGGCGGGCAACGGGTGCATACCTATGGTGGCGGGGAAGCGGTCAATATGCTCGATCCGGGCGCTTCCAAATACCGGCCGTCCACCTTGCTGGATCTCTATGACGCGGCACGGCTGGTCGATTGCATGGATCACATCCACGCGTTTTCACGCCTGGTGGTCCCAACCGAGATCGTGGACCAGAAAGCCTGTGACATCAGCGTGGCCTATACCAACGTGGCGGGAACCAGCAAGCATTCGGCCCTGACCTTCAATGACGCCGCGCACGTGCAGCCGACACTGGAGATGCTGCACATGCTGGCGGGTGGCGAGAACAAGTGGCGGGAGCGCCCGTTTGCGCATGGTGGCGGATGCTGCGTGATTTCGCCGCTGCGCTATGGCTGTGACAACAGCGAAGTGTGCATCGAATCGATCCGGTTCGGTGCGCCGGTCTGGGTGGTGATGGCCCCACAGGCGGGCGCGACGGCTCCTGCAGCCCTGGCCGGGTCGGTGGTGCAGTGCGTGGCTGAAGCGCTGGCCAGCCTGTTGATGATCGATATGGTCGAGCCCGGGTTCCCAGTGATTGTCGGGGCCTGGCCGTTCGTATCGGACCTGCGCACCGGCGCCTTTACCGGAGGCAGCGGTGAGGAGGCGGTGGTCACGGCAGCAGCGGCCCAGATGCTCAATTTTTATGGCGTTCCGAGCTCGGTTGGTGCGGGCATGAGCGATTCAAAGACGGTTGATTACCAGGCGGGCTATGAAAAAGCCCTGGCGGTGGCGCTGGCCGCACAGGCCGGCTGCAATAACGTTTCCGAGTCCGCCGGCATGCTGGGCAGCCTGATGGCCCTGTCCCTGGAATCGATGGTCATTGACAACGACATGCTCGGGGCAGTGCTTCGCACCGTTCGCGGCATCGAAGTGAATGAAGAAACGCTCTCTTACCACGTGATGGAACAGGTGGTTCATGGTGAAGGACATTTCCTGCGCACGGAACAGACACTCGGACTGATGCGAACGGAATACGAGTATCCAGCCCTGGCCGACCGCAGCACGCCGGGTGAGTGGGAAGCGGCCGGGTCGCCGGTCATCCGGGAACGGGCGGGTGCGAGGGTCAGGTCATTGCTCTCTTCTCATTATCCGGAATACATTGATCCGGCCATCGACAGGAAAATCCGGGACACCTTCCCGATCCTGCTGCCGCAGGAAGCGATGACCGCAGCCAGCGGGAGATGGTGACCATGGCTGGCCAGGGCAGGAAATCACGAAAGGTTGAGCGGGCAGGCGGCAGGGCGGCCAGGCGTGCCCTGCGGGCCGCCGGTGTCCGCGGCCAGGCGGTGCAGGCGGGTATGGCCGGTGGAGCCTACAAACCCCTGAGTAACCGGGACATTCAACGCATCCACGATACCGCACTGGATATTCTCGAGAATATCGGGATTGGAGAGCCCATCCCCGAAATTCTGCACTATGCGTTGCCCGGCGGGTGCACCCAGGCTGAAGACGGGCGCCTGCGATTTCCGCGGTCACTGGTCGAGGACCTGGTCGAGGTTTCGGCAAAAGAATACATCGCCTATGCGCCTGACCCCCGCAATGACCTCGAAGTCAGCGGAGACAAGGTTTATTTCAGCACCTCCGGAGAATCGGTCAGTGTTCTGGATTACCGGCAACAGTCCTACCGCCCCACGGTGCTGGCGGACCTCTTCGATGCGGCGCGGCTGGCGGATACGCTGGAGCATATCCACATGTTTGGCCAGCCGTTTATCGCGGCTGAATACAGCCAGCAAGTCTTTGTCCACGACATAAACATCGCCTATGCCGAACTGGCCGGCACCTGCAAGCCTTTCGCGCTGGGCATCGCCGAGGTAGATCATATTGAGCCGATTATCTCGCTGTTCGACCTGTACCTGGGCAAGGAAGGCGGATTCCTGCAGCGGCCGTTCTGCACTTTCGGGGGCTGCCCGATCGTGTCACCGTTGCGGTTTGGCAAGGACAACGCAGAAGTGCTGGTCAAAGTTGCTGAACTGGGCCTGACCGGTGATGTGGCGGTTGCACCACAAGCCGGGGCCACGTCGCCCGCAGCGCTGGCGGGAACGCTCGCGCAAACCTTCGCAGAAACCCTGGCCTGCCTGGCGGTGATGAACCTGGTGAAGCCGGGATCAGTGATCAATTTCGGCATGTGGCCATTTATTTCGGACCTGCGCACCGGTGCTTTCAGCGGCGGCAGCGGTGAAGAGGCACTGGTGATGGCGGCCTGCGCCCAGCTCTGCAATCACTACGGTTTCATCACCAGTATGGCCAGCGGTATGACCGACTCGAAAACGATGGATGCGCAGGCCGGATATGAAAAAGCGATCACGACCACTGCGCTGGCGCTGTCTGGCGCTAACCTGGTGGCGGCCTATCCCGGTATTGTCGGCAGCCTGCTGGGCCAGTCGTTTGAAGGCATGGTGATCGACAACGACATGCTGGGTAATGTACAAAGGCTTTTGCGCGGCATCGAAGTGACCGATGAGACCCTGTCCTACGAGGTCATCGAAAGCACTGTGTTTGGTACCGGACACTACCTGAATCAGCCGCAGACGCTGGAGCTGATGCAGAAAGAATACCTGTACCCGGAAGTGGCGGATCGCCGCACGCCGGGTGAATGGGAAGTAACCGGGAAAGAGGATATTTATGAACTGGCGCATGTGAAAGTCAGCCAGACCTTGTCCACTTATTACCCGGACTACATATCCTCGAAAGCGGACCGCAGGATCCGGGAGCATTTTCCGATCCGCCTTTCATTGCAGGACATGCGGCCAGGCAACGGCCGATGGGATTGAGTGACAGACGATAGAAGAGGCAAGCAAGCATATGACTGACGAATACGACGACGAAGACATCATCCTGTCGGAACTGCCGGACGACGAACTCGTAGAGCAGATGCATGATGATCTGTATGACGGTCTCGCCGAAGAAATCGACGAAGGCACGCGGATTCTGCTGGACCGCGGCTGGGAAGCCACGCGCGTGCTGGAAGAGGCGCTGGTGGCCGGCATGACCATCGTTGGAATCGATTTTCGTGACGGTATCCTGTTTGTGCCCGAGGTATTGATGGCAGCCAATGCGATGAAAGCCGGCATGGCCATCCTCAAGCCCATCCTCACCGAAACCGGCGCCGAGCCGGTCGGCAAAATGGTCATCGGAACGGTCAAGGGTGACATTCACGACATCGGCAAGAACCTGGTCGGCATGATGATGGAAGGGGCTGGATTCGAAGTCATCGACCTGGGCATCAATGTCGAGGCCGACACTTACATCGACGCCATCGAGGAACACAAGGCGAATATCCTCGGCATGTCGGCGCTTCTAACGACCACCATGCCCTACATGAAAGTGGTGATCGACACGATGAAGGAAAGAGGCATTCGCGAGGACTATATCGTGCTGGTTGGCGGCGCACCGCTGAACGAGGAATTCGGCGAGGCTATTGGCGCGGACGCCTATTGCCGGGATGCGGCAACCGCGGTTGAAACAGCGAAGCAACTGGTCGCTACGGCTCTCTGAGGCAGGTCGGCTCAGTGAGTGAGTGGATCAGGGGGTGAGGCCGTCGGTGCTCGTGATTGCCTGTGGTGCGATTGCTCCTGAGCTGGTGAGAATCAGGGAGCTGAACGACTGGAATCACGTGCAGTTTCAATGCCTGCCCGCCGAGTTGCATAACATGCCGGAGAAAATTCCCGGCGCGGTTACCGCGAAGATCGCGCAAGCGAAGGAGCAGTTCGAACGGATTTTCGTGGCCTACGCCGACTGTGGCACCGGCGGCCTGCTGGACAAAGCGCTGGCAGGTACCGGGGTGGAACGGATACCGGGCGCTCATTGCTACGAGTTTTTTGCCGGCAGCCGGGTATTCCATGAGCTGGCCGATGAGGAACCCGGGAGTTTCTACCTGACGGACTTCCTGGTGCGCCATTTCGAGCGACTGGTCGTTCGCGGACTGGGGCTGGACCGCCAGCCGCAGCTGTTGCCGCTGTATTTCGGTAACTACAAGCGGGTCGTGTACCTGGCGCAAACCGAATCGGAGGAATTGCAGGCACTGGCACGCGATCATGCCGAGTTTCTCGACCTGGATTATCACTATCGTTTCGGCGGGGACCAGCCATTGTCCCTGTTACTGCAACCGGAGTTGGCAGGATGAGCAAACTGACCATCATTTACTGGCGGGATATCCCGGCCCAGCTAATCGGCCAACGCGGTCGCCAGCGCTTCAAGCAGATGATGCCTGAACGCTTTGCCGTGGCGATCGACCGCGCAGCGATGCGCGCCGGCAAAGGCTCCAGTGAAGCCTACCTGGAAGAATGGCGGCGAGAGAGCCGCGCTTGCGGAGCTGATGTAGAAGCTGTGATGAACGAGGAAGTAGCGCGTTTGGATGCGCTGTTTCCGGATGACGTATTGGAAACCACGGTGAAAGCCGGTGGCTTGCTGAAAAAGGAATGAATCAATGACAGAAACGGTAATCAGCTCGGCCAGCAAAGAGGTCGTTATCGGCTTTGACCGGCCCTTCGTCGTTATCGGCGAGCGCATCAACCCGACCGGCCGCAAGCTGCTCGCGGAAGAGATGAAGGGCGGTGATTTCAGCCGGGTCGAGGCGGATGCCCTGGCCCAGGTTGCAGCCGGCGCTCATGTGCTGGATGTCAATGCCGGCATACCGTTGGCCGATGAGCCGGCGCTGCTCGCCGAGGCGATCCGGCTGGTCCAGTCGCTCACGGATGTGCCCCTGTCGATTGATTCATCCGTTGTCGAGGCGCTGGAATCGGGGTTGCAGGCCTACCACGGTAAAGCCTTGCTGAACTCGGTTACAGGCGAAGAGGAACGGCTCGAGAGGGTGCTGCCGCTGGTCAAAAAGCACGGCGCGGCCGTGGTGGCTATCTGCAACGACGATACCGGGATCTCGACGGATATCGATGTCCGCTTCGAGGTGGCCAGAAAAATCGTCGAACGGGCTGCAGACCACGGTATTCCGGCCAGCGACGTGGTGGTCGATCCGCTGGTGATGCCGGTGGGCGCCATGGCGGACGCCGGCGTGCAGGTGTTCCGCTTGATCCGGCGCCTGCGTAATGAACTGAAAGTCAACACCACCTGCGGCGCATCCAATGTCAGCTTTGGATTACCTAATCGCCATGGGCTGAACCCAACGTTTCTGGCTATGGCCATCGGCGCGGGAATGACATCGGCGATTACCAATCCGCTGGAAGCCCCGTTGATGCAGGCTGTGCGGGGCGCCGACGTGCTGATGGATCACGACGCCCAGTGCGCCAACTGGATTTCAAGCTACCGCGAGCCCGCTGCCGAAGGAACGCGGCAGAGACGCAGCAGCCGGCGGCGCCGTGCCCGATAAGTCTACGGCGCTGTGTGTGTTCAGCCCCTCCGGCAAGCGAGGGCGGTTTCCTGTGGGTACGCGGGTGTTGCAGGCGGCCCGGGAACTGGGTGTGGACATCGATTCAATCTGCGGTGGCCGGGCCCGTTGCGGCCGCTGCCAGGTGGAGGCTGTGGAAGGCAGTTTCGCCAAAGAGCAAATTGTTTCGAGCCCCCGTCACCTGACGGAGATGGGGGAGGCCGAGCAGTATTGCCTGCAACGCGGCCGGCTGGATGACGGCAATCGCCTGAGCTGCCAGGCTAAAATCCTGGGTGACGTGCGGATCGACGTGCCCGCCAGCAGCCAGGTTCACCACCAGGTGGTGCGCAAGGATTATGAAGCCCACGATATCAAGCTGGACCCGGTCGTTCACCTTTACTTTGTGGAAGTCGGGCAAGCCGACATGCATACGCCGGAGGGCGATCTGCAGAGGCTGATGCGCGCGCTCAAGGAGGAATGGGGCCTGACCGGTTTGAGCTGTGACCTCGTCATGTTGCAGCAACTGCAGGACGCCCTGCGCGAAGGTAAATGGCAGGTTACCGTGGCCATTCGCTATGGCAACCAGATCGTTGCGGTCTGGCCAGGATTTCGTGACCAGGTTTTTGGCGCCGCCATTGACGTCGGTTCCACCACCATAGCAGTCCACCTTTGCGACCTGATCAGCGGTGAAGTCCGGGCCAGTTCAGGTGCGATGAACCCGCAAATCCGTTTCGGTGAAGACCTGATGAGCCGGGTTTCCTACGCGATGCTCAACCCGGAAGGCGCGGGCCAGATGACAACCGCCGTGCGGCAGTCGATCAGCCGGTTGATTGCTGATACTGCCGGGCAGGCCGGGATCGGGATTGAAGACATCCTGGAAATTACGCTGGTCGGAAATCCCGTCATGCATCACTTGTTGCTGGGACTCGATCCCACACCACTGGGTGTTGCCCCCTTTGCACTGGCGACAGATCGTTCAGTGGACATCTGGGCGTCCGAGATCGACATCGAGTTGCACCCGAATGCCAGGGCTTACCTGTTACCGTGCATTGCCGGTCACGTGGGCGCCGATACAGCGGCCGTCATGCTGGCCGAGACGCCGTGGGAGAGCGAGAAGATCAGCCTGGTGATTGATGTCGGCACCAACGCCGAGATCGTGCTGGGCAATAGCGACCGCCTGCTGGCGGCCTCCAGCCCGACCGGACCCGCCTTTGAAGGCGCGCAGATCAGTGGCGGGCAAAGGGCAGCACCCGGCGCGATCGAACGCGTGAGAATCGATCCAGAAACGCTGGAGCCGCGGTTCCGGGTCATCGGTTGTGAGCTGTGGTCCGACCAGCCGGGTTTTGATGAAGCCATTGGTGAACAGGGCGTCACCGGGATTTGTGGGTCCGGGATAATCGAGGTCGTCGCTGGTATGTACCTCACGGGGATTATTCGCGCAGACGGCTCGGTCAGTGGCGATGCGCGCAGTCGTAGCAATCGGATACAGGCCAGCGGCCGCACGTTTTCCTACCTGCTCCATGATGGTGAACCCCGTATCGTGATAGAGCAGGGCGATATCAGGGCGATACAGCTGGCCAAGGCGGCGCTCTATGCAGGCGCCCGCCTGCTGATGGACCGCATGGGCGTGGACCGGGTGGACCGCATCCGCCTGGCCGGCGCCTTCGGCAGCCACATCGATGTGAAGTATGCGATGGTGCTGGGGATGATCCCGGATTGTGATCTCGGGCAGGTTTCTTCCGCCAATAATGCAGCCGGCACCGGTGCTCGAATCGCCCTGTTGAACCGGGCTTCCCGGATCGAGATCGAGCAACGTGCGCGAACGATTGAGAAAATTGAGACGGCGGTAGACGCGGGCTTTCAACAGCACTTTGTCGATGCCATGGGCATCCCGCATACGACGCAGGCCTACCCTGAGTTGTCCCGGGTGATGGACCTGCCACAGTCTCCGCAGGCCACTTCCGATGCGGTACCAGGCCGCCGTCACCGTCGCCGCCGCCGCAGGGGCTGATGAAGCTCGGTATCGATACCGGTGGCACCTATACGGACGCCGTGTTGGTGGATTCTGCAAACCGGATCCTGGCGACGTCAAAAAGCCTGACGACCCGGCATGACCTGACGCGCGGCATCAGCGACGCCCTGGACGGCCTGTCACAGGCCGATCTTTCCGGCATCGCCCTGGTCGCCCTGTCGACCACCTTGTCCACCAATTCGGTGGTTGAAGGCAAAGGCTCGCCGGTCGGTGTGCTGTTGCCCGGTTACAGGCAGCAGCAGGTGGTGAAAAGCGGCTTGCTGGATGTGTTCGACAAGGATTTGATCGCGCTGCTGCCGGGTGGCCATGATGCCGTCGGCAGGGAGCGGCAGCCACTGGATGAAAGCCTTGTGCGCGAAGCGATCGAGCGGCAGACCTCACGGGTTTCCGCTTTTGCGGTGTCATCCATGTTCGGGGTAAGGAACCCGGCACACGAAATCCGCGTTCGTGAACTGGTCACGGAACTCAGTTCGAAACCGGTCACCTGTGGCCATGAACTGGCCAGCGACCTGGATGCGCCACGCCGGGCATTAACGGTTGCACTCAATGCCCGGATGATCCCGATCATTCATGAACTGATCCTGGCTGTCAGGCAGATTCTTGCTGAAAAGCAGATCGATGCGCCGCTGATGATGGTCAAGGGCAATGGTTCATTGATCAACACCGAAACGGCGATGAAACAACCAGTGGGAACCGTGTTGTCCGGCCCGGCCGCCAGCATCGTTGGCGCCTGCGCACTGAGCGGTGCCGGCAATGCAATCATTGCAGACATGGGGGGCACTACCACCGATATTGCCTTTGTCCATGACGGCCAGCCTGAATTAGGCAGTGACGGCGTCCGCATCGGCGACTGGCGGCCGATGGTGGAGGCAGTCCGCGTCATTTCCATCGGCCTGGGCGGTGACAGCGAGGTGCGGTTCAACGCCAGGGATGGTATTGGAATTGGTCCCCGCAGGGTCGTACCGCTAAGCTTGCTGGCCCACCTATACCCCGAAGTCACGGAAGGCCTGCAGAGACAACTGGAGGGCAGTCCGGGGCGCAGAAACAATCGCTTTGCGATGCGCCTGGAATACAACGAGGTGCTGATGGCCAAATGCTCCGCTGAGGAGTGGCGCGCCTGGGAGATGCTGTCGGACCAACCGGTCGAACTGGATGACGTGGTTGAGCGTGACCGTGAAGCGGCGCGGGCGATTGCACGCCTGCAGCGCAAGGGTATGGCTATCTACAGCGGTTTTACGCCAAGCGATGCTGCTCACGTGCTGCAGTTGAGCGATCATTGGTGCCCGCAAGCAGCGCGACTGGCTGCGCTGGTCTGGGCGCGGCAGATGCGCCATGTATACGGCCTTGGCCGCTGGCAGGAGGGCGATGCAGAAACGCCCAGCCGGCACGTTTTCGAGCAAGTCAGCCAGCAGATCAGCAGGGCGCTGATCGAGGCCGGTCTGCACCAACACCGATCGCTGGATGCAGCGCGGTCGCGTGACCTTACCGGGTTGCTGGCGGAGCTGATCTTTGAATCCGAAAATGCAGCCAGGCAGCAACACGCTGACGGATCGCTTTTTCACCTGAAATTCGCGGCCGATTATCCGGTGGTAGGGGCCGGCGCGCCAGCGGGAACGTTTTTTCCCGATGCGACAGACCACCTCGGTGTGGAGTTGATTCTGCCGTCCAGTGCCGAAGTCGCCAATGCTTACGGCGCGGTCATGGGCAGCGTCGTGCAGCGGGCTCATGTGCTGGTGACCCAGCCCCTGCATGGCCAGTTCGTGGTTCACAGCGATCGTGAGCCGATTCATTTCGGCAGCCTCGACGATGCGGTTGCAACCGCCGAGGCGATCGCCCGGGAGAAAGTTCTGATGATGGCCCGGCAGGCAGGCGCGGAATCTGCCCAAATCCGCCTCAGTCACCAAGATAACCATGTGCGCCACGATGTGGACGGCGACCTGTTTCTGGAGGCTCGCATTACCGCCACGGCCACCGGTCGTCCGGATATTCGGCAGATGGTGACAAACACGTCCTCATAGGCTGATTCGCACACGCGGGGCTTGCCCGGCTGCTGTTAGTCTGGGATTCGATCAATTAGTTCAGTATTCACAACTAATTTTATGATCTAAATCATGGTTTGCTGGTGATGGAAATGTTCTTCTATGTTACGGAGCAGACCGGGAAAAGTATTGCCCGCTGGTATCGATTCAGAAAGATGGAGGAGTAAAAATGAAAAAGCAATTTAACCTGTGGCTTGCTGTATGCCTCATTGTCTTGCTGGGTATCAGTGTATCGGTCCCCGCCAACAGTGCAGACCAGGGGTTCACGGCTACTATTGAGGCCAGTCAGTCCGGCAATACCACTGAAACCCTGGTGGTACAGCTTTTCCCGGGCATTGATTTCGAACTCATCGACTTCGTGATCCCCGCGGACCTGCAGCCGGAAGTGACTTTTTCCCTGACCGACCCTGTCGGCGACCCGATGGATCTTTTTGGTAACCCGGCCCTTGGTGAGATAGATATTCGCTTCATGTTGTCTTACATCCCGGAAGGCGAAGAGGACAAGGTCAACTACCACGAAAGGTTGCGTGACCGCGGCGGTGAATACACCACGGTTGAATTGGGAACGTACATTTACAAGTTCGCAACAGTGCTGCCGGCAGATTACGATATGGACGCCACCCACACGCTGGCCTCCGTTGCAACGCAGGATCTCCGCTCAACGGAGTTTGCTGCATATGGTCTGAGTCGCTACTACGACAACGATATTTACAACTTCGTGCCGTCTGGCGCCGGCGAGCCAATGCCGCGTGACATCGTGGTAACCGAGACCTGCAACAACTGCCACGACCCGCTGGGCGAGCATGGCGGCCGTTACCAGGAAGTTCAGACCTGCACGCAGTGCCATAATCCGGACCTGTTCAATGAAGAGCTGAGCCTGAGCTATGACTTTGGTCCGGCAATCCACCGTGCGCATTCCAGCAATGAGCCACAGCTCGACCCCATCCACTACCCCGCGGAACTCAATGACTGCCAGGTCTGCCACACCGGTGGTACGCCAACGGCTGACATGCCGATGGTCGCCGACCCCAATCCCATCCCGACCTGCGATGGCCATCCTCGCGGCATGACCAACATCGTGTGGGGTGATGCGGGTCCTGTCAGGATCAATGTTGGCTCGGCTGACGGCACTCTTTTTGGCACGGCCAACGGCGCCGGCTCCGCAGAGACCGGTAACTGGGTGAGCAACGGCATGGACTTCTTCCTGAGCGACGCTGAAACCGGTGATCTGCTGCAGGCGGTGAATGTCGATCTGACCGTTTACGGATGCGCAGGCAACGCGCCATACACTTACGGTAATCCCGATAGCGTAGTCGGTGAGTTGCACACCAACTGGATGACACGCCCGTCGCGGACGGACTGCGGTGGCTGCCACGCGAACATCAACTGGGAAACCGGTGAAGGCCATACCGGCGGTGAACAGGATAGCGATGAGCTGTGCAGCATCTGCCATGCACCGGACAGCGGCGAAGAATTCGACGCTTCGGTTGCTGGCGCCCACACGGTTCCGCTGGCGTCCACGGTTTTGGCCGGCACGCTGGTTGAAATTCTGGAAGTCACCGATACCGGCCCGGGCCAGCGCCCGACGGTTGTATTCTCGCTGAACAGCAAGAATGGCCCCGTCAACCCGGACACCCTGGACCGCCTGCTGTTCGTATTGAGCGGCCCGAACGATGACTTCGAGTTCTACGCCCAGGAAAATGTTCTCGGTGGCCTGACAGCAGTCGAAGGTGGCTGGAGCTATACCTTCAGCACCAGGATCCCGATGGATGCCGAAGGCTCCTACTCGGTCTCTTTCGAAGGACGTATCACGACCGAGGTCAATGGCAGCAACGAGCGCGATTCAGCCGAAAACGCCATGGTTGCAGTTGCGGTTACTGATGACGAGCCGATGGCCCGTCGCATGATCGTCGATGACGCCAAGTGCGAGGCCTGCCACTCGAACCTGAGCCTGCACGGCGACAACCGCAAGAATGCGACCGAGTACTGCCAGACCTGCCACATGCCGGCCGCTACCGACGAGGAAGTCCGGCTGGAAGGCGAGGCCGAGGGAATCCACTTCAAGTACATGATCCACAAGATTCACCGTGGAGCAGAGTTGGAGAACCTCCCATACATCGTCTATGGCTATCGCAGCAGCGTGCACGATTACAGTGACGTGCACTATCCTGGCGATCTGCGCAATTGCGAAACCTGCCACGTCGAAGACAGCTACGGTGTTCCGCTGCCGGAAGGTGCATTGCCGACAGTCAGCCCCGCCGCCGACATTCCGGTGATGGCGCCGATCACGGCGACCTGCCTGTCATGCCATGACGGTTCTTCAAGTGTTTCTCACGCACTCGCCAATACGAGTGCATTCGGTGAGTCATGCGAAACCTGCCATGGTGACGGCAAATCCGCATCGGTTGAAAGAGTACACGCTCGCTAGGGCGTAATTAACCAGGGCTGACAAGCCCGAAGAAAACCCGGGGCAGGATGTTTCGACATCCTGCCCCGTTCTTATGCAGGCAAGCCGGCTTTGCGCCGGGCTACGTAATCCGCCAGTTCTTCATCGATTGCCGGGTCCAGCGGGGGTTGCCGGTATTCCTGTAGTAACTGTTTCCAGATACTGTTCGCACGGGTCTGCGTGTCAACCGACCCGGATTCCTCCCAGGTCTCAAAATTCCGCTGATCCGTCAGGAATGGATGGTAGAAGGCAGTCTCATAGCGGGACATGGTGTGTTCCACTCCAAAGAAATGCCCGCCGACGCCGGCCTCAGCGATCGCATCCAGGGCAATCGTTTCCTCGCTGACCTCGATCGGTTGCAGGTATTCAGCCATCATCTGCAACATTTCCGCATCGACTATGAGTTTTTCGAAGGACGCAGTCAGACCGCCTTCCAGCCAGCCGGCAGCATGCACGATGATATTGGCGTGACCGGTGATCGCCCCCCACAACGACATCGCGCTCTCATAGGTGGATTGCGCATCCACCACGCTGGACGAGGTTACATTGCTGGAACGCATCGGCAGGCCATAGCGTCGTGCCAGTTGGCCACTGGCCTGTGCTGCCTTGGCATACTCCGGCGTGCCGAATGCCGGCGAACCGGTACGCATATCCACATTGGATGTGAAAGCGCCGTAAACAACGGGCGCGCCGGGCCGAACAATCTGGGTGAGTGTGACACCCATCAACGCCTCAGCATTCTGCTGGGTCAGCGTGCCGGCCAGCGTCACCGGCGCCATCGCGCCAGCCAGGGTAAACGGCGTAATGCAGACCGCCTGCCCGGCAGAGGCCATTTCGATCAGGCCTTCGGCCATCGGGATGTCGAGCTGCAAAGGTGAATTGGTGTTGATGATCGCGAACAGCGCGGGTTTTTTGGCGAGCTCTTCCGCGCTGAACCCCAGGCCGATCCGTGCCATGTTGATCGCGTCCCGGGCGCGTTCGCCCCCCAGAGCGATCGGTTGCCAGTTCTTGTCCAACAGTCGAATCTGGGCATGGTACAGGTCAAGGTGCCGGGTTTCCGCCGGCAGTTCGATCGGCTCGAACGGTCCACCGCCTTCCTGGTGAATGATGTCCAGGCTTTGCACCAGCCGGATGTAATCACAGGCCTCGTCAAAAGTGCCGCGCCTGCGCCCGCGATCCAGATCATTGCAATAAGCTGGTCCGCCTACCGAGGTAAAAGCCAGGTGATTGCCGCCCAGTTTGAAATTCTTCGCGGGGTTGCGTGCGTGCAGCGTGAATTCAGCGGGCGCCAGCGCGACTTTTTCCATCACCAGGTTGCGGTCGAAACGCACCATTTCAGTGTCGTGGTCCACATCCGCGCCGGCGTTGGCCAGCAACTGGCGCGCACCCGCGTGCATGACCCGCATACCCGAGTTTTCCAACAGGTCCAGCGAAGCCGTGTGGATCTGTTCCAGCTGGTCGGCGCTCAGAACCTCAAGCGGAGGGTGGTGGTTGACCGGTTGTCGCCACGGCAGCAGCTCAATGCCTCCGCTACTGCGCTTGTTCCGGGATCGCCTGCTTCTTCTGGCCATTCAGCTCCGCACTCAAAGCATATCTTTGAGGCGGAAATATAGCATGCCCAGTGCAATGATCTGGTTGCCCATCCATTGTGAACCGGGAATCCGGAAATGCTTCATGTTGGCAAACAGGTCAAATTTCTCCATCGTGCCGCCAATGGCGTCTGCGGTCAGCTCACCCATGATGTGCGTAGCATTCACGCCGTGACCGGAATATCCCTGGCAGTAGTAAACGTTGCCATTGATGCGGCCCAGGGCCGGTATCCGGTTGAGCACGATGCCGATCATGCCGCCCCATTCAAAGTCGATCCTCACATCTTTAAGTTGCGGATAGATTTGCAGCATGCGCGGCAGGATGGCGGCCTTGATGCTTGTGGGTTCGCGGCCCGAATAATTGCACCGGCCTCCGTAGAGCATGCGCTTGTCAGCCGACAAGCGGTAATAATCGACAACCTCGTTGAGGTCACAGACGGCCAGGTCCAGTGGGTTGATTTCAGCCACCATCTCGTCGGACAGTGGCTCGGTGCCGATGATGTAACTACCCGCCGGGAAGGTCAGGTTGGACAGGTGCCGGGGTTCCAGCAGGTGGTAGGCATTACCGGCCAGCACCACGCTGTCCGCCTCGACCTGGCCACTGGCCGTGCGTACCCTCGGCCGCGGCCCATGTTCGATGCCGGTCACCGGGGATTGTTCGAATATCTGGACCCCTAGTCCGGATGCCGCGCGGGCCTCCCCGATGCACAGGTTCAGCGGGTGCAGGTGGCCGTCCCGATAGCTGACGAAGCCACCGATATAAGCGTCGGTGCCCAGTAGCTGCTGTGTTTTTTCCTTGTCCCACAGCTCCCAGGGATGCGGGTGCCGGTGTTTTTCCATTTCAGCAGCGTAGTCTTCAAGGTCTGCCACCTGCCTGGGTTTCAGCGCCGTTTCGATGAATCCTTTTTTCAGGTCGCAGTCGATGCCGTATTTTGCGACCCGCTCATGGATGATGTCATTGCCGCGCCAGCGCAGGTCCCACAACATGTCGGCGATACCATCGCCATACTTCTTCTGAATCTTCGAAAGGCCACTGATACCATTGATCAACTGCCCGCCGTTGCGCCCTGACGCCCCCCAGCCCACCCGGTTGGCTTCGACCAGCGCTACGGAAAATCCGCGCTCCGCCAGCGTTAATGCGGTTGCAACGCCGGTGAAGCCGGCGCCGACCACGCAGACATCTACGGACAACGAGCCTTCCAGCACGGGGTAGTTCGTCACCTCGTTGACCGTGGCCGCGTAATAGGATTTCGTATGTTCCTGCTTCTGGTGGATGGCTTTCATTGGGTTTGCTTTTATTTATATCAACTGATCGGTATAATATAACAGAACACGGAAAAGTTCATGCCCAAAATTGTCGATCATGAGAGCCAGCGTTGCAGATTCGCTGAAGCTGCGATCCGCCTGGTGGCCCGCGAGGGGCTGGAGGGGCTGACCATGCGCGCCGTGGCCTCCGAAGCCGGTTTGTCCTATGGGTCCCTGTTTCACTATTTTGAATCCAAGGATGACCTGTTGATGCACGCCGTGCGTCATTCGACCTCGCAGCAGACCCGCCGGGTCAACGAGTTTTCACTCAAGTTCAGTGGCTTGAAAGCACTTGAGCAATTGATGTGTGACGATGCCCTGGTGGATGAAAGCTCGCGTGAGGATTCCCTGGTCTGGCTGGCTTTCCTGTACAAGGCGGCGCTGAAAGAACCGTTTGCCGAGATGCATGCCGAGCTCATCAGCGGCTGGCTGGACCGAATCGAGGCGTTGCTTGAGGAAGCGCGCAGCGAGGGTGAGATCAACCAGGCCTTGTCCACCCGGTTCGAGGCCATGGCGCTCTGGGTTTACTCGGCAGGCATCGGGCAACAGGGGCTGTTGCATCCGGTCATGTTTCCTCCGCGGGTGCAGAAAAAACTGATCACGGCCTATCTCGACAAGCTAAGGAAATAACCTCTCCAGGGTTTTGCCAAGAACGGGCGACAGCGGGCTGCTCCGGTATTCTGCGTCATCCGTCCATTGCATCAGTTTCGCCCGCGACTTGATCCCCAGCCAGCGAAAGGGCTCCGGTTCCCATTTCCGGCCGCGGTCCGCCGGATTCACCCATGGCGTGTGAGTGCGATCCGAGTCATGGCCCAGCACGAGGTCCGCCATGGTTTGACCGGCCAGGTGGGCAGCGCCGACACCGTTGCCGAAGTATCCGCCCGCCCAGCCAAACCGGGCTTCCCGATCAAAATTGACCGAAGGTCTCAGGGTCCGCGAAACGCCCATCGCGCCGCCCCAGCTGTGGGTAAACCGAATTCCGTTGAGCGACGGAAAGAAACGCAACAGCGTGTCCGCCACCTGTTTGAATTCCGGATCGTCCTTCGAAAAAGAACGAATTCCCGAACCGAAATGATAGGTGCCCCTGCAGCCGAATGCGATCCTCCGGTCGGCGGTCAGCTGGCCATAGGTCACCAGCCGGTCGATATTGCCGAAACAGAACCGCTGCTGGTATCCAATGCCCTCTATTTGCCGGTCCGATAACGGTTCGGTTGCAACCATCATGGAGTGAAC
>Ga0055584_100001393_pt1 | contig 23858 bp, 23 predicted proteins | sample OSDHelmetaG_FD_58716 | JGI IMG/M metagenome (GOLD analysis project Ga0055584, IMG submission 58716) | Pelagic marine sediment microbial communities from the LTER site Helgoland, North Sea, for post-phytoplankton bloom and carbon turnover... | ecosystem: Environmental > Aquatic > Marine >...
TGGCGGGAAGTACATTAACTTAGGCGAATGGCTGCATCATTGCACGTACGCCATGTTTGACGGTACAACGGTAACACTTGAAAAGTTTAAGTAAATATTTGAAGCGATGTGGTCTGGCAATGTTTGTCATTGCATTGATGTCGTCAACGGGTCTAAATGAGGGTGTCACGCATACGGAATCTATCCCCTTTTCAGGCAAATTTTTTACAACGGATAATCTGGGCAATGTATTTTTGGTTCAATCCGATAACTCTATTGAGAAGTATGGAGCAGACGGTGAACGAGATGCTGTAGTGAATTTTAAAATCTATGGCAGTCTGAGCCAATTGGATGTAAGTAACCCCTTCGAGATTTATTGTTATTATGCAGACCAACAAGTGCTTCTTATTCTGGATAATCTGCTTAATGTAAGAGCAGAAATAGACATGACAGACATTAGTACCGGCGAAGTTTCTGCTGCTGCTCGATCATTTGACAATGGTATATGGTATTTCGATGCGAGTAGCATGAAATTGTTGAAAGCAACAAAAAATTTAGTGACCCAAATAGAAGGAGTTCCGATGGCTACTTGGACCAATGAGGTATGGAAGCCAACCCAATTGTTAGATAACGAAAAGAACATCTTTGTGCATGATTCATCTAATGGTATTTGTTTGTTTGACGTGTTTGGTAACTATTACAAATCCATCGATATAAAAGGACTGCTTGATTTTCAAGTAAAGAAAAACAAAATCATATATTTCGAAACCTCACACCTTGTTAGTTACGACTATAAGTTTTTCGTGAGCGACACACTATATGTCGATTCGCTAGCCAAGATGGTGAGAATAGACAATGGTAAAATATATAGCTGGGTTGAAGACAGTTTGCACATAATATCAAAAGAATAGAAATGCCGAAAGATTTTAAAAAGTACTACATAGTAAAAGCACCTCCAAGCGAGATATACATGGCACTTACGAATGCCAAAAGCATCACACTATGGACAGATGATGAGGCGGAGATGAGTACCGAGCCAAATACGGAGTTTAGCATTTGGGGTGGAAGTATTTGTGGGATGAATTTGGAGTTTGAAGAGAATAGAAAAATAGTGCAAGAGTGGTATTTCGGTGAACAAGAAGAAAAGTCAATTGTAACCATTATACTCCATCCACATAAAAAAGGGACATCAGTTGAATTGAAACACACCAACATTCCAGATGCAGATTACGATGATTTTGCGGATGGCTGGGATCATGCGTACTTTGCTCAAGTCAAAGAATTTGTGGAAGAAGATGGTTTGGATTAAAGGTCCGTATGTCTGACCAAAACAAAACACAGCCGACCAATCAAAGCGTTGTTGACTTTATCAACGCACAACCTAAAAAGTACCACGAGGACTGTTTTGGTTTAATTGACTTTTTTACGGAAATAACTAGAGAGCCAGCTGTTATGTGGGGCAATAGTATTGTTGGTTTTGGGGAATACCATTACAAATACAAATCTGGTAGAGAAGGCGATATGCTTTTGTGTGGGTTTTCACCGCGCAAAACAAGTCTAACCATTTACGTTATGGCTGGATTTAAAAACGAGAAGATCATGTCGCGTTTAGGTACATATAAAACGGGGAAGTCTTGTCTGTACGTTAAAAAGTTGGAGGATATTGACTTAAAAGTGCTCAAAGAGTTAACGCTATACTCAATAAACCGCATCAATGAAGTCTACCCTTCTTCATAAAAAAGGATCGTTTTTACCTTGCTTACAGCTTTGCGTCAAACGGGTTGGCTAACCCAGAATAATCTGTTAAGTCTACTTTAAGTGAGCCTACCCAAATGTCTGTTTTAACCCGTATTGGCAAGCGGTTTTTGTCGTCGCTAACCCATATAGTCATATCGTCTTCGTCTTTAAACACACGGTCCACAACTAGTTGTGGACGTAACTTGATACATCGGACTTTCCCAAAATCACTTTTAATGGTTTCTATGCCCAGGTATTTAAATTTAAGGTTATAGATTTTTTGATCTAGGTAGATGTCAAGCGGATATGTTTTGCCAATGTATGCGTTGCTAAAATCAATGGTTCTCGCATAATAGGTTCCACTAACAATGTCTTGCACATATTCTGGCATATCCATGTTTTTCTTCAAACCCTTTAGTTCCTTTTCTTCATGGTTATAGTATACCAGGTCGGTATCTGTGTATTTGTCTTCTTGAACTGTTTTAAAGTACTTTAAAGGGGCAATACCTGTTGTGTCGACATAAGACTCGAATCGGTCTCGAACCGTATACATCCAGTCAAAAGACTTATTGGTCTTTCCTTTAGCCACTATATGATATGTTGGGCGTTTGCCAACAGAAACGATGGTGTCATCTACTTTCATTGTAATCCTAGCAGCATTTAACCAACCATAATGCACACGATAGGTTAGTGCTTCCCCAAAACCAAAAGCTTTGTTGTTTTGCTGTCTAAACTGAAACCCTGCATTCTCCTTTTGCGTAAAGCTAAAGTTGAGCATGACAATGAGTGTGAGCGCTATGTATTTGATATTTGTTTTCATAAGGGTCAAATATTTTCACTTAACCTATTCAAATCACGTTCCATACGTGAAACGAATAATGAAATTCGAAGATAGGGAATAGACACAATATGCGGGCCACTGGACTTGTAATATTCAGATAATCAAATGTTTAGTTAATGTAAAAAAATGAATCACTTACCCCTATATTTGTCGTGATGGTACGTCGAATACAACATTTTTTACTTGTGTGTTTATGCTGCTCATTGTCTACAATTACATACGGTCAATGGGATAATTCGTTTTTTGATATAGACCGTACGGATACGGAAGTTGGTTTGGTTCAACTCAATGTGGAGAATTTAGGATACTTCAGAAATACGGAATATAAATCGCGTATAGATCAAGGGCGTACGTTGTTTGGATATCAGCTCTGGCCGGAGTTAACGCTGCAGTCCTCGGAAAAACTTCAAGTATCATTAGGGTTATTTGTTCAACAAGATTTTGGTGCGGATGAAATGATTAATAATCAACCCACCTTTAGTTTCCAGTTCAAACACAAAGGACACTTCATACGATTTGGAACCTTAACAGGGGCGCTACAACATCAATTGGTAGAGCCCTTATATGACCCTGAACGGCTTATCGAAAATCGTTTGGAAAATGGTTTTCAATACAAGCGGTCAGGTAAAAACTTTGATGGTGAGCTTTGGGTTGATTGGCGTAAAATGATATACCAAAACAGTCCATTCCGAGAAGAGTTTACATCAGGGGTTCGCGTTGAACCTAAGAAACATATAGGCAACCACGTGCTTTCCCTTCCTATTACAGCCTTGTCTTTTCATAAAGGAGGCGAAATAGACACCTCTCATATGCCAACCATAAGCAACTTCAATTTTGATTATGGTTTCCGATATCGTCAACTCAAAAAAAGCGGATTTTTGGATTCTATAGATATTCAACTTCATGCGCTGTATTATGAAGACATATCCACAGAACAAGTCAACTATATTGACGGTTTAGGACAGTATGCGTCGCTTGCTTTATATGCCAAAGGCTTTGGGTTAATGTTTAATTATTATGATGCACATCAATTCCATAATCCGATGGGTGATGTGGCGTATCGAAGCGTTTCTGCTCGAAATTCAAGTTATATTTTTGACTACCGTAAGCTCGCTATGGTGCGCGCTCAATGGCAAACACAAATCACCACCGACTTTAATTTTTTAATTCGAGCCAATCTCATGCGGAATTTGAAGTCTAACGTAACTGATGTAGTTGCAGAGTTCTATTTTAGATGGACACCACGATTCGATTTATTCAGTATCAATTAATATGAGTAACATCGATACGTATGCACAGTTAGAAACGCACAACGACCTGCTCGAAGCTGTAATAAACCAGGTGAATAAGGATTTCGGATCATCCGAAATTGAATTGAAATGGGACTCCAATACGGACAATCCTTTTAACGCGTTTATTTCAGAAGCTGAAGGTGTCGTTGAACATTTGTTATTGACCAATATATCGTTTTTGAAATCAGCTTTGTACCGAATGGATGTATTTGAATCAAAGTTGAGAATGGCTTGGACATTAGATCATAAAGACCAAGTAAAAAGGATTACGGAGTTAATACTCAACCGGGCATTACAAAAGCTGTTAACAAGAAAGATGTATCAACAGAAATGACTCCAGTGTCACATTTAGAAGTTTAAAAATGGTGTAAATTGCACTACAAAATTACGGTATGAAAAAATTTTTGGGACTTTTATTGATTGCGAGCTTAACCCTAACTGTAGGGTGTAAGGATGATGAAGGCGATACGCCGACAACCAAAGAAAAAACAAAAACGGACTTGGCAACCGAGGCCGAATGGAGGGTAAATGGCGGAACAATAGTTCCTTCTATAACCATAGATATCATGGGAAATGTGATTACCGTTGACAATTTCTGGGACTTGTTGGCTTATCAAGGTGGAGGCACAGTGCAGGATTGTGATAAAGATAACTTGATGTTTTTGCGAACGGATTCGACCGTATTACTTGACGAAGGGCCAACAAAATGTGACATGAACGACCCACAATCCGAAGATGGTGGTTTGTGGTATTTTGTTGAAAACGAAACAAAAATGAAATTTAGCAGCTTTCCTTTTGACCCAACCGGTGCTCCACAAACACTAGATATAGAAACGTTAACCGAAAGTAATTTAGACTTACATATGGTATATGAATTTGTTGACTCGATTAATGGCGGGAAAACAGATCATGTTATCAAAATTAATTACGTCAATACCAAGCAGTGATTGTATACCACAACGCAAGGTGCAGCAAAAGTCGACAGGCTTGCGCATTGCTTACCGAGGCAGGACACACTTACGAAGTGGTTGATTATGTAAACAACCCGCTTTCTGAATCTGAACTTACCGAACTCGTGCAAATGTTAGGCATAAAACCTTACGATTTAATTCGCAAGAATGAGCAAATCTTCAAGAAGCATTACAAAGACAAGAACGCGAATCGCGTCAATTGGGTTAAAGCGATGGTAAAATACCCCATTTTAATGGAGCGTCCGATTGTTGTTTCAGGTGATAAAGCAGTTATAGGACGGCCACCAAGCTTAGTTTTAGACCTTTAATTTTTCCAACGTTTCAAACTTCCTGAGGGGAAAGTCCATTCGGGTGTTACCAGCGGTTCTCCTGGCTTTATTGAGTACCACGGACTTGACGCTGAATTTGTCGGATTTTTGAGCACGTGTATGCTCTGTGCTGGCATATAGCTCTGCGACAGCAAGAAACGCTTGTTACCCGTAGTATCAGTGACTACGTCCATAACTGTAACCGCATGACCATAAGGGTTGCCTGTTTGATGGAAAACATGACCAGGTGCAATGTCCTCAATTCTCACAGGCTCGACCTCTCCATTCATGGATTGCGTACCGCAGTAAGAAAAAACGAGATTCATATATTTTCTAAAATTGGCATGTGAAGTATCCTTATTGGCAAGCTTAACCCAGGTAACACTGCTGCCACTGATTTTGGCGCGATAGCCTTCCGCATATTTAAGCCACTGCGCTAAATGACCACTTGTAAAATGAAATTGAATTTTATCGAATTGACCTGTTTGGAACAGATGCTCAGCACGTAGCCGCATGGTTGCATCTGCGCATTGTTGCAAGTCTCTATTGCCTACATCAATGTCAATTATGGCATATTGAGCACTTTGATTATACTTAAGACTGCCATCGTATAAATACACTTGGTTGTCCTCTTTAAGCGACAAATTTCTAAGAAAGCTCCCAACGTGCAGACTATCCAAAGGCAATCTGTAAAATCCTGATGGCGGGGGTATTTGTCCGACAGTATTTATTTCCACAACTGATTCAATTTCGGTGTTACTAGAGTCTGTGGGTTGAGCCGTACAGTTTGTTAAAAACAAGATCAGTATGCCGCTAGTTATTAGGGAGTTAATTATTCTTGGGAAGTATTGCATATCTATAATTGAAACGCTGCGTTATAGTTTGGTAGTATGCATCGTGGTTTGATATATTTTTTCATTGGACAGGTGAAGACGTGAGTTGATAAAAACAATATGCATACAGTTAAGATTTATATAACATTGCAGGGTACGCTTTTTGACTATCATCTAGTGAACATCTGAATTTCATGGTTAAACAATTCATCATACATAAGGTCGCTTTAATTGCATTGTTGCTGGTACATGTAGCAGGTTTTGCACCTAATCCGGAGAATTATGCTTCTGATTGGGTGGATAATGCATTTGACGCCATGACAGCTGACGAGCGAATTGCCCAGCTTATGATGATTGAAGTACGCACGAGCTATGGCAAAGCACATCTTGACAAAGTGCGTTCAGACATCAATAAGTATAAAGTTGGTGGCGTGATCTTTTTTAAAGGAGACCCCCTAACAGAAGTACGCCTAACCAATGAATTTCAGGCAATGTCAAAAACCCCGTTACTTGTTGCTATAGATGGTGAATGGGGCTTAGCCATGCGCTTAAGCAATACAACATCGTTTCCGTATCAGATGGGTTTAGGCGGAATTTCCGATAATTCGATTATCCATGCAATGGGTCGAGAAATTGGACGTCAATGTAAGCGCATGGGTATTCACGTAAACTTCGCACCAGTTATTGATGTCAATAACAACCCAAATAATCCTGTGATCAACTATCGATCGTTTGGAGAAGATAAAAAGAATGTTGCAGAAAAAGGCTGGGCATATGCAAGTGGTATGCAACGCGAGAATGTAATGGCTTGCGCCAAACATTTTCCTGGCCATGGCGATACTGACGTCGATTCACACAAAGACCTTCCTGTTATAAACCACTCAAGAGAAAGGTTAGATTCAATTGAACTTTATCCCTTCAGATCCTTAATAGATAGTGGTGTGATGAGTGTAATGACAGCACATTTGTACATTCCAGCTATAGATCCGACACCCAAAACGGCCATTTCAATTTCACCTATCGGTATCAATGGGTTGTTACGTGAGGAATTAGGCTTCAATGGTCTGGCATTTACAGACGCTTTGAATATGCAAGGTGTGGCAAAATTCCATCAGCCAGGAGAGTTAGAGCTTAAAGCGTTAAAAGCAGGAAATGATATTCTACTTGCGCCTGGTAACATACCTAGGGCCATAGAGCTAATAAAAGGAGCCATTAAGAGCGGTGAACTAACGCAGGCCTATGTCGACAACAAAGTGCGCAAGGTATTGAGAGCAAAATATTGGGCGGGCTTAAATGAGTATAAACCTCTAGAAGAGGAAAATTTAGTCGAAGAACTTAATTCTTCATATGCCAACTTCTTGCTGAATAAATTGATTGAAAAACAGCTATGTGTTGTTCAAGACAAGGATACTTTGCTACCGCTAAAACTTAACAGTAAGAAAAAAGTGGCAACCTTATCAATTGGCGGTGCGGTGAATAACGATTTCCAAAAAACCTTTGACCACTATCAAAAAGCGACGCATTTACATTTACCCAAAACCATTTCGACTGCACAGATTGCAAGTGTGGCCAAAATATACGCAGACTATGACATCGTGGTTGTTACACTTCATAAAACGAGCAAATACCCAAGAAACAACTTTGGTGTAGATATGTCTACTGCCCGATTTGTAAAGGCGTTGAACAAAGTAAAGAAGTGCATTTTTGTTGATTTTGGTAATCCGTATAATTTGAAATTTTTCGACGGAATGAAGACCGTTGTTATGGCTTACCAAGACGACAAAGTCAATCAGGTGAAAGCTGCACAAATGTTGTTTGGCGCAATACCGGCAGATGCGTTTCTTCCGGTGTCTGTAACGCAGAATTTTAAAGTATTCAATCAAAAAGTAGTTGAAGACGCCAGGTTGTTGCAGTATGGTGAACCGAATGAGGTGGCTTTAAACCAAGATAAACTTTCCAAGATCGACAGTATCGCCAAAGACGCTATTGCTAAAGGAGCAACTCCAGGTTGTCAAGTGCTAGTGGCTAGATATGGCAAGGTGGTTTATCAGAAATCGTTTGGAAAACATACGTACAATGAAAGACGTCGGGTAAACAACGATGATTTGTACGACTTAGCCTCGTTAACCAAGGTAAACGCCACAACACTTTCTATCATGAAGCTCGTTGAGGATTCTGTTATCAAGCTTTCTGACCCATTGTCAAAATATCTAGAAAATCTTGATACCACAAATAAGCAGGACATAACCCTAAAACAGGTACTTACACATTCCGCTGGTCTCAAAAGTTGGATACCTTTTTATCGCGTTACAACTGAAGACCCATTGGTGTATGATACGACGTTTTCACACATTGCTTCAGACAGGTTCTGTATAAAAGTGTCGGATGATTTGTACATGTGTCGTGAATTTCAATCGGTTATTTTCGGGACGATTTATGATTCAGAAGTAAAGCAACCAGGCCATTACAAATACAGTGATTTGGGCATGATATTGATGCGGTACCTGATTGAACAAGTGACCCATACCACTTTAGACCGTTTTGTGGATAGCGTGTTTTATCAACCCATGGGATTGAGAACGATGACGTATAACCCACTAAACAAATTCGGGAAAACGGAAATCGTGCCAACGGAGAACAACGCAGATTTTAGAAAAAGTTTAATACATGGTTACGTACATGACCCAGCAGCAGCCATGTTGGGCGGGGTTTCGGGGCATGCAGGCCTGTTTTCTAACAGTGCTGATGTAGCGGCCATTTTGCAAATGTTAATGAATGGTGGGTTTTATAATGGCAAGCGCTTTTTGGCTCCAGAAACCATTAGAACATTTACCAAATACCAAAGTATTAACTCGCGTAGAGGCATTGGTTTTGACAAACCAGAATCGAATTCTAGGAAGGTAAATCCGGTATCCGATTACGCTTCTGGCAAAACGTTTGGACATAGTGGTTTTACGGGTACTCAAATGTGGGCAGATCCTGAAAATGGCATAGTTTATGTTTTTCTATCAAACAGGGTGTATCCCAATGCTGATAATAAAAAGTTAATTAGCATGAGTGTGCGCACCAAAATTATGGATGTGATTTACGAATCAATGGAGTGATTCAGTACTTTTGACGTCGTCGTCAGTCCAATTGTATAATTCAAAAAAGATTTAAATGAAAAAGTGGAGTCTAATTTTAGGGTTAACCATCACCCTTACGTCTTGTGATTCTTTGTTACAAGTTCTCGGTACTGCAAATGAGGTATTAAGTGAAACTGGTGGCATAACAGAAGGAGAAGCTGCTGATGGCTTGAAACAAGCATTAACAAAGGGAGTAGGCAGCGGGACTGATTTTCTTGGAAAGACAGATGGGTTCTTGAAGAATGCGGCGTACAAAATTTTGATGCCTAAAGAGGTACGAGACGTTGAACAAAAGATTAGAGGTAACGTTGCCGCTAATTTAATTGCCGGAAAACACTTAGATAATTTGGTGACGGCCATGAACAGAGGAGCTGAAGGTGCCATGGCTGAAGCCAAACCCATATTTGTCAATGCCATTAAGCAAATGACAATTAAGGACGCAATCAATATTGTAACCGGTGGTGACGGTGCTGCAACCAACTATTTGAAAAGTGCAACAAGTGCGCAGCTTAAAGAGAAGTTTTTACCCGTAATCAAAAGTTCATTAGACAAAGTAAACGCCAATGACATTTGGACGCCTGTATCAAAGGGGTATAACGTTGTCACAGGGAAAAGTGTTACAACAGACTTAAACGAATATGTAACTGAAAACGCTATGACGGCGTTGTTCTCAGAGATTAAAAGTCAAGAAGACAAGATACGGTCAAACCCTGTAGAACGGACAACAGAGATCCTTAAAAAGGTTTTTGCCTACGCGGATTCAAACAAGTAATAAAGACATTGTCGGAAGGTGCGATTCGCTTTGCGAATCGCACCTTTTTTAATAGCGTTTTTTTTCTAATAGCGCACCAGCCTTGTCGAAGGTTTTCCAGGTTCCTTTTTTGCGCCCCATTTTGTATTTGCCCGTTATGCGCTTACTTCCATTTTGGTAGTATTCGATATACGAACCATGCAACACGCCTTGCTTTGTATCGGCCTTAATTTGCAGTTTGTCCGATCCAGGAAATTGTTTTTTATACATGCCATCTTCAATCCATTCTAGCACAAATTTTGAACTGTTGATGTCACGTTCAGAAGCATACAATCGATAGAGTTTTTCAAACTCATTTTCCTCGATGGTTGTTGCAATTTCAGGTTCAGAGGCTTTAAGAAGTGTAGCGATTGTCCTAAATCCTTCGCCATTACCTTTTAAGTTTAATCCAAAACTTTCAAAAGCGTCAAAGTATGATTTGCTCTCCCGTAGGGATTTTTTAGATTTCGAGTCGGCAAGAGGATAGAGTACTGGGTATAAGTTAGGAACAGAAACATATACGTTGACACTGCTTTTGTCATGTTGATCGGTGTAGTTCTGGTAATTTGTAGTCGTTTCTAAGCAACGTTGATTTTCGTAATCTTCAATGAGCCCGATAAGTGTGTATGGACTGTTCGAAAACACAACATAATCTTTAAGAATGGTGTAATAGGGTTTGGTTATGGTGTTAAACTTGTTTCCGAATAGTAGTTTGAAGAAGCCTTTAATTTCCAAATACTCGATCCTGTAATTTCGATAGTCAATCTGCTTGAATAGTGCTGGAGTCCTTTTCTTTACTTGTTCAGACACAAAATGGAGTCTTTCTTTAGCAACAGTTATGTCTTTCGTTTTAATTAACACGACTGCATTTTCTTTTTTATTATAATCCAAGTTCTTGCGCAATTGGGCTATTGATATTTCATTCCCTATCCAATCGAGCAGATACCTTTCAACTGAAACGCCTAGCAATGTTTCCAGTTGAGATATTTGTTTCGTGTATTGCGCGTACGATGATTCTTGTTTTAAATACAAGTCAAGATTCGATTTCAATGAGACAAAAGATTCAAAGTTGAGACTCATCGACCAAGCTGTTCTGTTAGACAATACCGTGCCAACTTCATTGATACTTTCCCCTGATTGCGTGAAAGCCTTAACATAAGAACTTTGAGCACTATCAATAGCTGTATAACCTTGAACCTGCCAATAGTCAGAATCGACCGTAAAATCGAAGCTGCTGGATTGTAGTTGCTTGGTAATAGTCGTTAAACCACTTAAGTCATCCTCGAAATAGCAGTTCAGTAAATTTTGAATTTGATTGAATGGCAAATAGAATCGGCACAGGCCGTTTTTAGAAACGGATTGAAACGTGGATTCAAATTGTATTGTGGCCTCAACCGATTGGTTTGAAACCCTGGTATGCAAAGATTGTGATAAGATGCTTTTTGAATAAGAACACAGCAATTGGTTGTCGACATGAGCGAAGAATATAGATTCCCCGGAGTTATCCGCAGCTTTTAGTACTGTTTCTGTTTCGATAGCCAATTCGGATGTCGTAAAGCCGGAGGACTTTAAGACCTGTTTCAACCCAGGCAGAAGTAAGGACTTTTTAGCTTTTGGACTTACACCAACAACAAAAAGAAAGTCATAATCTTTGGCGCTTGTATTATGAGCAGAGATCAAAAGGCTTGTGTTATCAAACCATTCAAATATTTTACGATTATCAGAAATGAGTGTGTCTAGATAATCCGCGTCATCCGTTAAATCAGCCATCACGGGATGGTATTTAAGAATTTGCCAGATTTCAGTTTGACTAAAAGCTGTCCAATTGGATATCGGGTCTTTCGTTTCCAGAACATACAAGGCATTGTCTGGTATTAGCTTGAAGCCACTAAGGACCTTAGATTGGTTAAATTGAAAATATACCCAAATACTGCATAACAAGACTAAAGGGATTGCGTACAGGAGATACTTTTTCTTCATTTCGACGGAAAAGTACAAAAGAAGTTAAACTTTGACTCAGAAGTCATTTTGGACCGAAACTAATTCCCGTCATTACTGTTTATACTAGGAACAAACTTAATTTCGCGGAGTGAAAAAGTATTGGGAACGTCTGAAGGCAAAATGGGGAATTGAAACCGATCGAAGGATGGTGATCATATTTGTCGTATTTGCAATAACAGGGAGCACCACGCTATTTGTTCGAAAGGCACTATATAGCGCATTTAACGTTGACATAGATCACAAAATTCTGGCAATAATTGTGAAGTGGGTGTCCATCTATTTCATCTATCAAATTATGTTGTTTGTTATTGGGACTATTTTTAGAGAAGGGAAGTTCTTTTGGTGGTTCATAAAGAAAATGAACCTGAGAATGATTGGTAAAAAACCTACAAAATGAGTGTTACAGAAGAGGCCATATTAAAGGCATTAAGTCATGTTGATGATCCAGATTTGAAAAAGGATTTGGTCACTCTAAACATGATAAAGAATATACAGATTGAAGACAACAGCGTTCAGTTTGATGTGGAGCTAACCACGCCAGCATGTCCAATGAAGGATATGATTCAAAATGCCTGTGTAAATGCTGTTCAACATTTTGTTTCTAAAGATTTACAAGTCACGCCTAACATGACCAGTAGAGTCACTACGACACGAGAAGAAAAAGATGTGTTGCCTGGTGTCAAAAACATAATTGCTGTGGCAAGTGGAAAAGGTGGAGTAGGTAAATCTACGGTTGCTGTTAATTTGGCGCGCAGTTTGTCCGATACTGGAGCTTCTGTTGGTATTTTAGATGCAGATATCTACGGGCCAAGTATGCCTACCATGTTTGGCTTACAGGGCCAAAAACCGGGTCAAGTTGATGGCAAAATGGAACCATTGGTCAAAGACGGAATTAAGGTAATTTCTATTGGTTTTTTGGTGGATGAAAATCAGGCCATCGTTTGGCGAGGGCCAATGGCGTCTTCTGCAATAAAGCAGTTCACAACAGATGTGAATTGGGGAGATTTGGATTATTTAATATTGGATTTACCTCCAGGCACTGGAGACATCCATTTAACGATTGCCAAACAAGTTCCTGTGAGTGGTTCGGTAATTGTGACTACGCCTCAATCAGTGGCTTTAGCCGACTGCAAAAAGGCCGTCAATATGTTCCTAAACCCGAACATAAATGTACCTGTGTTCGGCATCGTCGAAAACATGAGTTATTTCAGTCCAGAAGATCAACCAGATAAACGTTACTATCTGTTTGGTAAGGATGGCGGGAAAGCGTTAGCCGAGCAGTTTAATTTGCCTCTATTGGGTCAGATTCCTTTGGTAGAATCGATTCGTACTTCTGGAGACAGCGGTACCGCTATTCAAAAAACGGAAACAGTCAAGGCGGCGTATGATGAATTGGCCGGAGAATTAGCGCGTCAAGTGGCCATAACAAACGGTGTTGCCAGTTTATCAAATTAACGTAACTTCGAACTATAATAAAGTAATCGTGAATAACGAAATACAAGCTAAAATTGAAGAGGCGCTTAATAACATAAGACCCTTTTTAAAAGCCGATGGCGGAGATGTTGAGTTAATTAGCGTTGACGATGATGTTGTAAAACTACGTTTATTAGGGGCATGCAGTAGTTGTGAAATAAGTCATATCACAATGAAGGCTGGTATTGAAGAGAGTATTCGTCGTATTTACCCTGAGGTAAAAGAAGTCGTAGCAGAGGCATAACCCTATGTCTTCCGACAGCCGCAACCTGCGCATTTCAGATTTAGAAATAGTAGAATTTATTAATTGTTTTAGCGTCCTTGTAGTCGCTGGCTCTGTGTCCACTTCGTATTTCTTTGGACAAATCTATAAGGCCCAATTGGGCTTTTCGTTTTATTGGTTGCTGGCCTCTACCATTTGGATAATTTATACCCTTGATCATGTGTTAGATGGGATGAAGCAAAAGGAGCAATCGGTTTCCATACGACATTATATACATTACAAATACCGAAAAACAATCCTTCCAACCCTCGCCGCACTTTCCATTTTTAACGCGTATATCGCATTGGTGTTTTTGCCACCTATTCTGTTAAAAGCAGGAATAGCACTGGCGTTGAGTGTGTTGGCATATTTTTTAGTTGTACATTTTCTGAAGGTCATTAACATTACCATTCCAAAAGAACTGATGGTTGCTGTAATTGTGGCTTGTGGCATGGTTGTTTTGCCTGGTGTTGCCGGAGACATGAAATTCAATGGAGAGGGTTTACTCATGGTGCTTTCTTTGACGCTTGTAAACTTCACCAACCTGCTTATTTTTTCTTATCACGACTATGCAAACGACACAAAAAACAGCTTAGAATCTGCGGCAACGCAATGGGGTATAGAGCGTACAAGGGGAATAATCATGTATGCCTTGGCAAGCGCTTTTATTTGCTTTACCATTTGGACGTTTTTCATTGTTAGTCCAATCAAGCTACCCATAAGCATAGCGTTGCTTATTATGTTCAATATCCTGTTGGTGATCTATATTCAAGAGGATCGATTTGCAGAAGATGAGAAGTACCGATTTTGGGGCGATTTTATTTTTATAGTGCCGGGTCTTGTTTGGTTGCTATTTCAACAAACAAGTTTCTTTTAGGTTACAAGGTTTGTTGCCAGGCCCAAGCAGAACGCATCATTTCATCAAGTTCTATTTCTGTTTCCCAACCCAATACGTTTTTAGCTTTTGAAGCATCAGCCCAAATTTGCTCGACATCACCTTGTCGTCGTGGACCATAAGTGTAATTTAATTTCAGGTCGTTAACACGTTCGAAGGTCTCTACCACTTCCTTAACCGATTGTCCAACACCCGTACCCAAATTAAATACATCTAAAGATATTGGATTTGAGGTTGCATAATCAACCGCCTTTACGTGTGCTTTTGCAAGGTCTACAACATGTATAAAGTCTCTGATGTTTGTGCCATCTGGCGTATCGTAATCATTTCCGAATATGGTCAGTTGTTCTCTTATGCCTGCCGCAGTTTGCGTGACATAAGGGATCAAATTGCTTGGAACACCTAATGGAAGCTCTCCAATCAATGCAGATTTGTGAGCACCAACAGGATTAAAGTAGCGTAAACAAACAACCTTGGTGTCACAGAATTTAGTGAAGTCAGTAAGAATTTCTTCTCCTAATATTTTTGTTGTTCCGTATGGCGATATCGCCTCAACAATAGGATGATTTTCTGTAATTGGACTTTCTTTGGTGTCGCCATATACCGTGCACGATGAAGAAAATACCAAGGATTTGGTTTTATACTTCTTGACGCAGTGCAACAGTGATATTAAACCAGAAACGTTGTTCTGGTAATAGGCAACAGGTTTTTCAACAGATTCTCCAACTGCCTTATAAGCGGCAAAATGAATAACGCCTGAAATATCTTCTTTTTCAAAGACTTCTTCCAAAGCGGGTGTGTCGCAAACGTCCACTTGGTAAAAAGTCACTGGTTTCCCAGTAATTTTTTGAATGCGGCCAGCTACATCCAAAGTCGTATTGGCCAGGTTATCTACAACGACAACTTCTGCATTTACATTTTGAAGCTCTACAACAGTATGACTTCCGATGTACCCTAAACCTCCAGTAACTAATATTTTACTCATCTAAACACTTAACCTTGTTTGATTCTAACTTGTATGATTCTCCACCTTCCGGACATGTTGCAATGCCGTTGTCGTCAAAAGATAATCGATGACCATATTTGCTCATCCAACCAATTTGTTTACCAGGATTACCAACCATTAAAGCAAAAGGAGGTACTTCTTTTGTAATTACCGTCCCTGCACCAATAAAACAATATTCTCCAAGGTCGTTTCCGCAAACTATGGTCGCATTGGCGCCAATACTAGCGCCTTTTTTTACCGTTGTTTTAGCATATTCGCCTTTTCGCACAACAGCACTTCTTGGATTAATAATATTGGTAAATACCATGCTAGGTCCTAGAAATACATCGTCTTCGCATATTACTCCAGAGTAGATACTGACATTGTTTTGAACCTTAACGTTGTTTCCTAAAACAACCTCAGGACTGATGACTACGTTTTGACCAATATTGCAATTTTGACCCAAAACACTGTTGGACATAACATGGCTGAAATGCCATATTTTAGTGCCATCACCAATTGTACAACCACTATCTATAACAGCGGTTTCATGTGCAAAGAAGTCCATCAACACAAAGGAAGTGGAAAGTCTTGTGTCTACAAAGTAATTTGAGGTGAGATTGACACTTTGACTACAAACCATCAAGGATGTGATTGGCCAAAAGTTAAACGACATACGATGGTAATCGTGTGACTAACAACGCAGTCAAATAGATGGATAGTAGGGGTGAAACACTTAAATTCGCCATGCGGTTATGGAGAAAAAGTTTGTAGACGTAGAACGCATAATTGCTTCAAAAAATGAAAAACTTTTGAAGCGCCTACCCAAGTTTGTAATTGCCTACCTCAAAAGGGTGCTCCATCAAAAGGAGATTAACCACATAATTCAGGAGAACAAGGCACTCAAAAATGAAATCTTTTGCCAAGAAATCGTGGATAGATTTGGTTTAAATCTTGAAACATCTGGAACCCAACACATACCCAAATCAGAAGGAGCTATTTTCGTTGTGAATCATCCTTTGGGTGGAATGGACGCCATGGCATTGGTTTCGGTACTCAGTGCGTTTCGGACAGACATTAAGTTTATTGTCAACGACATACTCCTGACCTTAGAAAACCTCAAAGGCTTGTTTGTAGGTGTAGATAAGCACAAGTCGAACGTAAAAAGTGCGTTGAAGGAGGTTGAGGCGTTATTTGCATCTGAGAACGCCATATTTATTTTTCCTGCGGGTTTGGTCAGTCGTAAAATTGATGGGGAGATTATGGATCTTGATTGGAAGAAAACGTTTGTCACCCAAGCAAAAAAGCACAACAAACCAGTGATTCCAGTCCATTTGGATGGTCAATTAAGCCCTTTTTTCTATCGACTAGCTAAGTTGAGACGGTTTTTAAAACTGCGTATCAACATCGAAATGCTGTACTTAGTTGATGAATTGTTCAAACAAAAGAATAAGACCATACGTATTACATTTGGGAAACCCATTGAATCAGTAACATTTACGAACGAGAAAACAGACAAACGCTGGGCAGAGTGGGTTAAAAAAGAGGTGTATAAATTGAAGTCGAGCAATGGATAAATCATTGGATTATATAATGGACCCTGTTCCAACAGAGGTAATTAAATCTGAATTAACAAAAGATCGTTTTGTGCGGACCACCAACAAAGCAGGAAACGAGATATACATTGTTAACCATCACAACAGCCCGATGGTGATGAAAGAAATCGGGAGACTTCGTGAAGTGACTTTTGCTTCTTCTGGGGGAGGTACAGGTAAACCGTTGGATATTGACGAATATGACACCAGTGAGCACTGTTATAATCAATTAATTCTTTGGGCACCTGAGTCCGAAGAAATAATTGGAGGGTATCGATTTATTGATTGTTCAAAGATTCCGCACACAAACCCGTTACCACTGTCAACAGCACATTATTTTAACTTTTCGGATCGATTTGTAGAAAGGTATTTGTCGCATACCATAGAATTAGGCCGTAGTTGGGTTCAACCCAATTTTCAACCCAAACTTGGCTCACGTAAAGGCATTTTTGCCTTAGATAATTTATGGGATGGTTTGGGCGCTATTACCGTAGACAATCCGCACATTCAACATTTTTTTGGGAAGGTGACGATGTACAGTAATTACGATTCAGTTGCCAGAGATGCTGTTCTTACTTTTATGGATATTTACTTTCCTGACAAGCAGGGTTTAGTCAAACCGATTGAAGCACTCGCTATTCATTCAGACTTGACCGAATTAGCGGCTGAGTTTGAAGGATTGGATTTTAAGGATGCACATAAGGTATTAACAAAGTTTGTCCGTAGTAGAGAGGAAAACATACCGCCGCTCATTAATAATTACATGCAACTATCGCCGACGATGAAGGTTTTTGGTACTGCATTGAACAAGGATTTTGGTAGCGTTGAAGAAACAGGAATACTTGTCACCATATCTGATATTTACCCATCAAAAAAAGAAAGGCATGTTGACACTTACGTGCCGACAAAATGAAACTAATACGGAGCGTTTTTCAACGTATCGTAGTCAATTATCGTAATGGTTGCTTTATCTACTTCAACCAAACCATCCGACTTAAATTCTGATAACATACGAATAGCAGACTCTACAGATGTGCCCGCAATACCCGCTAGAGTTTCTCTAGATACGGCCATGCTAAAGGGTTTTGAAGCATCATCATCCTTGTATTTGTCCGCAATTTGAACGAGGGCACTCGCAACCCTCTTTCTGACCGAGTTGTAGGCCAATTCGACAATTTTATACTGTTGGGCCAGTAGGTTATTGCTCAGTAGCTTTATAAATTTTGAAGCGATATCGTTTTCATGTTCAACCACCTCTAAGAAATCTTCTGTTGGGATTAACATCACTTTCGACGGTTCAAGAGCTTCAGCACTTTCTGTTGTCGTTTGCTTTTGGAGAACAGACCAATAGCCAAAGTAATCGCCAGTTTTTAAGAGGTCCAACACCATCTCTTTGCCATCGTCGCTCAGTCTGGTAAGTTTTAGTTTACCACTCAACAGCTGATAAACATGGGTAGGTGTTTCACCTTCGTGATATATTAAGTCCTTTTTAACGTAGTTTTTGAAGTATGCATTAGGGAACAATTCTCCATCAGATTTGGTTGCAGCCTTTGCGGTAACCGAGCCCTCTTGTATTAAATCAAACTTCCGTAATCGATTTTCAACTGCCGACAGTAAATCTGTTTCATCAAAAGGCTTAACAATGTAGTCGTCGGCCCCTAGACTCATTCCTTTACGGATGTCAATTTTTTCAGCCTTTGCGGTAAGAAAAATAAATGGAATGCGCATCGTTTGCGGATTTCTGCTCAGCATGTGCAACACCCCATACCCATCTAAATTCGGCATCATGATGTCGCATAAAATCATGTCAGGAAGGTGCTCAATTGCCGCAGCTACACCAATCTTTCCATCTTCCGCTTTTAGAACGTTGTAACCATCGAGTTCTAAAATTTCGGAAAGGTTTTCCCTAATTTCTTCGTGATCTTCAATTACCAATATCGTTTTCATATTATTCCGGTAAATTTCGTAAAACAAAACCAAAGGTGCTCCCTTTGTCTAACTCACTTTCGAAAAATATTTCTCCTCCCAACAAATCTACATATCGTTTTATAATGTGAAGGCCGAGTCCTGTTCCTTGCACATTGCCTGAATTCGATGCCCTAAAAAAACGTTGGAAAAGCAGTTTTTGATCTGGTTTGCTAATTCCAATGCCATTATCAGATACCTTAATGCTCAATTCTTTATCCATTTTTTCAATGTTAATACCTATGTCCGAATCTTCTTTCGAATACTTAATTGCATTGCTGAGCAAATTCGTCAGTATATTTTGAATGACGAAACGATCGGTATGCACATCTGTATCAATCAGATTATGCTCTAAGGTAATGTTTTGTCCCGGTTTTTTGAGCATCTGCATATCCTCTTTGACTTCTGATGCACATTCAATGATATCGAACGGTTTTACCTCAGATGTTAGGTTGTTGTTTTCTAACTTTTCTAAGCTTAAGAAGTCGTTAAGAATCATGGTAAGATTACGGACATTGTTCTGGATTCTGTCTGTATGTCGATTAATTTTTTCTGTCTGGTCAACCTCAACGTATTTATTTATTAACCCGGCAGAACTGAGTATAGTACTCAATGGTGTGCGAAATTCGTGTGAAGCCATACTTACGAATTTTGACTTCATCTCGTTCAACTCTTTTTCTTTTTGAAGCGAGTTGTAGATTTCTTTTTCTGCGTTTTTTTGCTGGGTTATATTGCTTTCCACGAGCAGAATTCGATCTTCTACGTGTGCATTATTGACCAATGGCACAGCACGAACCCTAAACGTGTTCTGGTTGTGTTCAAGCTCGAAAGTAGAAGGGATGTCGTCAAAAACCACCTGCAGTTTTTGGTTAACCAAGTCTCTAAGTTTGGCTTGGATGACATCGAGATAGTTTTTCCCGATTAGCTCCTTAGTCCCAAAACCGAAATCACGTAATCCTTGGCCTTCAATGAATAGGAAGTTCAAGTTTTTATCTAAAACACTAATCGTCCCGTTAGGGAAATTTTTAGCAATAGTTTCGTATAACTTTTGACTTTCAATTAAGGCTTCTTCAGTTTTGTTCTTCTCGCTTATTTCCTTAGCCAATTGGTTGTTACTGTCTTCCAGTAAGTTTGTCCGTTCTTGCACCATTAACTCAAGATTGTCAACGTACTCTTTGAGTTTTTTTTGTGCTTTTCTTTCTTCAGTTAGATCGTGAATAAAACCTGTAAACATGGTTTCGTTTTCGAGTTTTATTTCACTCACCGCAAGTCGGAATGGGAAATGGGTTCCGTCTTTTTTTAACCCATCAACTTCTCTACCGATACCAATGATTTTGGCCTTTTTGGAAGTAAGATAGTTATGTATGTAGCCATCATGACCACTGTGATGTGGCTCTGGCATTAAGACGTTTATATTCTTACCAAAAAGTTCAAGTTTAGTATACCCAAAAAGCTTGGTGACCGCAGTATTAATTTCTTCGATAATTCCTCTTGAATTAATGAGAATAATGCCATCAATCGCCGTTTCAAAAACGGATTTGAATTTTAATGAAAGTTCGTTGTTCTCCATGCCTGCAATTGCGTCCCAAAGTTACTTTTAAAACTTTGACCTTTATTGAAAAATATCACCTGCCAGCTATGACAGCGGTCATAGTGAATCTCCACGTTAAACAACCCACTTTAGTCGATTAATCTGTGTCAGTAATACACAAATAAAACCAACTAAGCTTAAAACTCGTTTAATATATATGAAGTATGCAATTCACAAAACAATTATGGTAGGTTTATCCTTACTATTACTACTAAATTGTAACGGACAAAGTAAAGAGCAGATGAAAGGTCAAGAGCAAATGAAAACAGGCAAGAATATTCATGCAGACGTAGATTCAGTTATTAATAGCATCCCAGGTTTATTGGACAATAAGTCTAAGTGGTTTCGGCACGACAAGTCTTTCGTTGTTTCGAACCCCACACCAAAAATTAATTTGGGTGGTTTAGGCAACCAATGGGATAAATCAAAACCAACCTTCATTGCGTTTCTTGGTAATCTGAATGATCCGATATACAAAACGGCTTTGGCTCATTATGACCGATTGGTGCCAAATGCGAAAGAATTTGGTTTGCAGACGGTTATCGTTTCAAGCAGCGAAGTGGATGGGTTGACTAGCAGTGCAATTCTTTCATACGACCATACTCATACCGTATTAAATGGTATAGATTCATCTGTGCGTGTACCGAACGCATGGGCAGATGCAATTGCTGAGGGTTTCGACTTAAACCTTAGTCATCAGTATGCGATCCTGCTGGATGAAAATCAAGACGTAGTTAAGGTGTGGTCTAGCCAAGTTTTTACTGATTTTGTAGATCCGCTGGAGGTTAAAAGAATCTTTTTAACGGCAGTATTTGACATCAAAGACGGTTCCGCTTTTAGACCGTACAATGATCTTAATGACTTCGAGAATTATGTAATTGCTCAAAAGGGTACAGAACGCGCGTATACCGGAGAGTATTTTAATCATAAAGCGCAAGGCATCTATACCTGCAGAAGGTGCAATGCCCCACTATACTGGAGTGCAGACAAATTTGATTCGCACTGTGGCTGGCCAAGCTTTGACGATGAAATCGATGGGATGGTGACCCGGAAGCTTGATGCCGACGGTAGACGAACAGAGATAATATGCACGACTTGTGAAGGCCATCTTGGTCATGTATTCGAAGGAGAGCAAATGACCGATAAAAACACGCGACACTGCGTTAATTCTGTGTCGATTAAATTTAAACCTTTAAACAAATAGCATGAAACAAATGGTAAAATCAATTGTTCCACTTTTGCTGCTTTTGCCTTTCTTTGGGTGTGCACAAAACAACAACATAGATACCGATAAGAGTGAAGATATGACAACGGAAACAGATAATTTGAACCTTGATACAGCGACGTTTGGTGCTGGATGTTTTTGGTGCGTTGAGGCCGTTTTTCAACAAATGAAAGGCGTTCATAAGGTTGAGTCAGGTTATGCGGGTGGCTTTATTGATAACCCTACATACAAACAGGTTTGTTCTGGTCAAACAGGTCATGCCGAAGTAGCCAGAATTTGGTTTGATTCTTCGATAATTTCTTATGAAACCTTGCTTGAGATATTCTGGCATTCTCATGATCCAACAACTTTAAATAGACAAGGAGCAGACGAGGGAACTCAATATCGGTCAGTGATTTATTACCACAACGATGAGCAAAAAACTATGGCAGAAGCCAGCAAATCAGCAACAGATACAAGCGGTCTTTGGCCAAATCCTATTGTTACGGAAATCACTGCGGTTCCAACATATTACCCAGCGGAAAACTATCATCAGAACTACCTAAACAACAATCCGAATCAACCCTATTGCTCGGCAGTGGTTGGACCAAAAGTACAAAAGGTTCGAAAACAATTTAAGCACCTATTAAAAGAGTAGGTGTACGCTAGTTTTTTTTGGAAAGTGTAATATGAACAACCTCTGTTGATTGATCAGTCGCATTTAGGTTTAGTTTGAAAAGTTCAGAGAAACACAAACCACCTACCCAAAATATGGTATCGTCGATAGTAAAAATCGGTATCTCGGGCTTTAACGCTGAGGAGATTTTGTTGTCTGTAAGCACGTCACTTATCAGTTTATTTCCCTTCATACCAAAAGGCCGAATTCGATCTGATTGGTGCCAGGATCTTACCTGAATTGATTGAGCCAAAACATCCGATTGAATAACAATTTCACTTTTTGACAAAGGAAATTTCACATCGTTTAAAACCCTTTTGACTACTGATATTGTCCAATTCTCAAATTCAAAATGGCCAGTTGCACGAATGTCGAGGGTGGGGATTTTTTCATCTGAAATGGGTTTCAAAATGAAGTAATCTCTTTCGGAGTGCAGCGTATGTGATACGGATTCAATACGCTTACCAACATCATTAGACGCCAGCAATTGTTTTATTCGGCCCATCTCAAAATTGCCATTGCGTAATAATTTGGACACAATGATGTGTGGGTGTGGATAACTGTAAAGTTTCTTTTTTGGTATGAACACGGTTTTGCCATCACGTTTTACATGACGGTGTTTAAAGTCTAAAACAAAAGCGTCAAGTAACGTTACAGATTCTTTTATTCTATTTGCGTTGGCAAGGAATGTACTTTCAAATCCTGAGGCGATTTGAAGAAGTTCCGGGGTAACACGATGTCGGAGGGAGTTTCTTAAATAGGCGTCTGAATGGTTGCTGCTGTCCACCCTATAAGCAAGTTTATTGTCATTCGCATAGGCCCTGATTTCACTTGAGCTAAATTCAAGCATCGGTCGCAGAAGTGACTCACGTTTAAAAGGAATGCCCGTTAATCCTTTGATACCTGTTCCACGTAGTTGATTAATCAGCATAGTTTCGGCGTTGTCAGACAGGTTGTGTGCGGTGCAAATCCAATGGCAGTTTTCAATTTCTGACACTTGGTTGAACCAGGCGTACCTCAAGTCACGTGCGGCTTCTTGAATCGAGTTTTTATGTACTCTACTATATCCAATCGTATCAAATGATTTGGTTACAAAAGGGATACCATGTTTATCACAAAAATCAGCTACAAATGCTTCGTCTTCGTCGCTTTCATTGCCGCGTAATTGAAAGTTACAATGGGCTACAACGATGTCGACACCCAATTGAGACATTAGGTAGGTCATAACAATACTGTCTGCCCCTCCACTGACGGCACAGAGTATTCGGTCGGTTTTTTTTACCTTTCCTTCGTTAAATAGGATATGTCCGAGCCTTTCTTGCATTATTTTTGTCC
>Ga0055584_100001394_pt1 | contig 23843 bp, 17 predicted proteins | sample OSDHelmetaG_FD_58716 | JGI IMG/M metagenome (GOLD analysis project Ga0055584, IMG submission 58716) | Pelagic marine sediment microbial communities from the LTER site Helgoland, North Sea, for post-phytoplankton bloom and carbon turnover... | ecosystem: Environmental > Aquatic > Marine >...
TTTAGTTGCCCGGCCTGTTGTTATTTGAGTCATTGAACAGAGGAATGTAGTTTTTGTAGTACCATATCAAAAGAAAAATATTAGCCGCTAGCATTGCTGAGGTTATTATTGGGGTGCCTTTCATGTTCAAGGCAAATGAAACCAGCTGTACTATTATTCACAGCTTTACTTAATACTTCGGCTTCCGAATCATTTACCTTCAACAAATTTCGAATAATAAATGCCCTCTTTGTTTTTTGAAATGGCGAAGTCCTTCACATTGGAAAGCTAACCAAAGATCTCAGGTAAAAATGGTTCTGCCTGCTGAGTATAACAAATGCCTGATATGTTGACTAGAATAAGAAGAATAGTAATATTAAGGATAAATTTCATGATTGAATTTTTACTAAAAATACAAGTATCAGATATCAATCAGAAACAGGTCACCACAATATGTAGTGTATTTAATTACTTAGTTTAATTGATCGGTGTGATCGTGTTATTACCATCAATCATGAACATGAATTTTTTGGAAACTACTGTTCCCATCCAGCTCCTTTTTTCTGTTCGTATGATTGGAGAGCCATCTACAAGGGTTGGGGCAAGGTCAACCCATGTATTTTGATTGTGAGTTGCCATTGCTCTGATACTATATAATCCTGCTGGTAATTTGCCAATTGGCATGTGTTCCAGAAAGTAGGAGTCCAAAGGCAAAATATATTTGAAAGGATTTTTATTTGATGTCAATTTTGTGAGAATCAGTTCATGGTTCAAGATTGGTTGTTCATCCAATATCACTTCAGTTACAGGAGGGTATAAGGCAATATTTTTAACAGTTTTATTGTGCTCACTTGTTGATGCAAAATAATAACCTTTGTCATTTGACCAGATAGAGTCAATGATCAATTCCAGTTCATTTGTTCCCGTTAGCACAAACCCTTTCTCATTCCTGGTATTTAGTATCTCAGTTGCTTTATCTATTTCTAAAATGTTAATGGAATCAAGTTGATGGTTGATAAGGTTGGCAAGTTCTTTCTGTAGTTTAAAAGGGAATGACCCAGGCCATTTCCATGAGGAGTTAAATGTTATACCAATGAATTGCCAATGGGCTTTTGCAGGTGATTTTGTTGGATAAGGTTGTGATGAATTAAACTGAAGCGTTATACCTGTTGCTGGAGAATAACTTGTAGTATCCGATTGAAGATATTCAAATGTAAGTTTGAGGGAGTCCTCATTTATTCTGCCTCTTTTGAATTTACCGATCTTCGAAGCATTTTGTTTCAACCAGGGTTGTACCCTGACACGCATCATTTTTAATGTCTGAATACATGTTTCATTGTATACAATATTCTTTTTGCCGTAAGACCCTTCTGCATACTCCTGGGCATTGGAAGTGTCAGATATTAATAGAAGTGTTATGCCCAGTATTAGGAGCAGATGATAGCCTGAATTCATAGAATTAATCGTGGTCGATAACTGATGATCAAGAAATGCCGGCAAATTTTACTCCAGTTAATTTATGCATTTCAGAGTCAAAAGTTGTTAAGTCGGCGAAGTTAAAATTTTTAATATCAGAATATCCACAAGCTCTTGAAATCACTTTAATTAATTCATTAGTTGAAGTCAGGTAATTACTCAGTTGTTTAGCTGAACTTTCGATGATAAGACGTTGGCGTAGCGATTCTCTTTGTGTGGCAATTCCAACCGGGCAATTATTGGTATGGCAGGCTCTCATTCCAAGGCAACCAATTGCCTGAAGTGCAGAGTTTGAAATAGCAACCGCATCTGCTCCCATCATCAAAGCCTTGGCAATGTCTTCTGCAGTTCGTAACCCACCTGTTATTACAAGCGTTACATCATTGGCTTTAATCTTATTTAGGTGTTTTCTTGCTCTGGCCAAAGCAGGAATGGTTGGTACATTAATATTATTTCTTAGCACTTCAGGTGCAGCTCCAGTGCCACCTCCTCGACCATCAAGTATGATGTAGTCGGCACCTGACTCGATGGCAAAATCAATATCTTTTTCAATATGAGATGCTGCAATTTTAAAACCAACTGGAATCCCTCCGGTATTATTTCGTACTTCATTTGCAAGCTCTTCGAAATCCTTTGTTGAATGCAGATCTGTAAAAGTTGATGGACTTATTGCTGCTTCACCCTCATTAAGACCTCTGACCTTTGCAATGTCAGCAGTTACCTTATTCCCCGGGAGATGTCCGCCAGTTCCTGTTTTCGCACCCTGCCCACCTTTGAAATGAAACGCCTGAGCTTTGGAAACCTTTTCCCAGCTAAATCCGAATCTTCCAGATGCCAATTCATAAAAATACCTGCTGTTGTTAATTTGTTCTTCGGGTAGCATGCCACCCTCTCCGGAACATATACCGGTACCTGCAAGTTCAGCACCTTTAGAAAGTGCGATCTTTGCTTCTTTGGATAATGCTCCGAAACTCATGTCTGAAATAAAAACTGGCATCGACAATTTCAATGGTTTCTTTGCATTTCCACCAATAATTGTTTCAGTATTTACCGGCTGATCATCAAGTAAGGGTTTCTTCCACAACTGAGCAGGAAGAAATTGAATATGTTCCCATTTGGGTAAAGTATCCCTGTCAACACCCATTGCAGCTGATGGGCCATGATGACCAACTTTGGACAATCCATTTGTTGCCAACTCCTTGATGTAGCCCGTAAATGGTTCTGTATTTTCAGGATGAGTATCAGCATACTTTCCTAAATATTGGTCACGATTGAAAGGCTGAGGATTGTCTGTTAGAAAGCTATCAACCTCATCCATATCTATCATCACATGATCATCCTGAATTTCAGTACTGAATTTATGTAGTTTTTCAGCATTATTATATTCACTAACTCCAGTATCAAATCTGTAATCCCACCCGTGTACTCCGCAGTATAAGTTTTCCCCTTCTATATATCCATCAGCAAGCAGGGCTCCTCTATGATGACACCTTCCGTATAAAACAGAGACTTGTGTACCATATCTGATATATACCAGATCGAGTCCATTTATCTCAAATGCAGTTGGTTGTTTGTCTTTAAGTGTAGAAAATGTAAGTGTCTTAACAGGAGACTTCATAAGTCAAGGGGATTTAGAGAATTCGAAATTACGAAACGAAAAATTGGTATTTGAAAAAACAATATCAAAGTGACCCGATAATAATCCTGATCAAGATCAAATTAAAACGGCAGGTTGAACCACAGAAATAAACTATGAAAGGAAACGCAAGATAATTTTGAGAAGGAGATCAATTTCAATGATCAATTTTCTTTTCCTTTAAAATAAGCCCAGATGATGCCCATGGTTATAAAGCCACAGCCCATCCCAATTGCTTCTCCACTTTTATCATTACTGTCAGACATAATTAACTATTGTTTTTAAATGGTTTGATGTTTCAGGTAGTTAAGGTAAATAAAAAATAAAAAATGCTTGTAATGAATCATTAATGCATCAATAATTGATAAAATTAATTCGATGATATTCTTTGGCTTTATAAAGCAATAGAGCTGATAGCCATACTATATAAGGACAGTTTATCGTTGTTGACAACTTTCAATTCATGTCATTCCTAATTTTCAATCAATAGAATTTGATTTATTAGTTTTATAATAATTATCAATCTCAATGACAGTATTATTTAACGAAATCAAAAACCAATAGATCATGAAAAAATTAGTTGCAGAATTTATCGGTACTTTATGGTTAGTACTAGGAGGATGTGGCAGTGCAGTTTTAGCAGCCGGTTATCCCGAACTCGGAATTGGGTTCGTAGGTGTATCCTTGGCGTTTGGACTAACAGTAGTAACAATGGCTTATGCTATCGGGCATATTTCAGGATGTCATCTAAATCCAGCCGTTTCAATCGGATTATGGATGGGAGGCCGATTCGATAGCAAAGAGCTATTCCCTTATATTATTGCACAAGTTTTAGGAGGTATTGCAGGTGCAGCCATTTTGTACATGATAGCATCAGGAAAGTCGGGATTTGAGTTAGGTGGTTTTGCTGCGAATGGATACGGTGAACATTCACCGGATGGTTATAGTATGTTATCGGCTTTGATCACAGAAGTGGCAATGACTTTCATGTTTCTGATGATCATTCTGGGTGCAACACATTCAAAAGCTCCTGCCGGATTTGCCGGACTTGCAATTGGACTTGGATTGACTTTGATTCACCTTATTAGTATACCGGTAACGAATACATCTGTTAATCCTGCAAGAAGTACCAGTCAGGCAATATTTGCTGGTGGTTGGGCAATAGAGCAATTGTGGTTATTCTGGGTTGCTCCAATTGCCGGTGCAATTTTGGCCGGAATAGTTTATAAATTTATTTCACCAGAAGATAAATGATCAAAGAAGCTTTGGGCAGTTGTGAAACATATCAAGCTGCCCAAAGTTTTTTAAATAAAAAACCAGAAATCAGCGATCACTTTTTTATTCCACTTGCTGAGCAGATCCAGTATGTTATTCCTGTCGACATCAGAAGCAACCGAAATGATTATTTGAGGTTTAGTTAATTCTTTTACGAAGTTGTGGTGCTTCAAAATTTGCTCATATACATTGTGCCCGATCTTGTTTTCATTGTCACATACCCATTCAAAATGTTGCTTAGAATTGATTAAATGCTTTGCCAGATCTTTCCCATTTTTTCCTGCTCCCCATAGTACAAGAGGCCTTGATGTATCACGGTCGATCAAAAGGAAATATTTTAGTTTCAATTCAAAATAACGGTTGTCCTTGTAACAATCCCAAGTCCGGGAGATCCTGTCAGAACGGTCTCTCCAGTAATGCAACACCCTGTCCAGACCTACTATTTTCAAGCCTGCTTGGTAAAATCTAAAGCACAGGTCGTAATCTTCAGGATAAACTTCAGGGTTAAAAGCATCTACATGGTTAAGATCATCTTTGTGAATTAACCAGCAATGAGAAGGGATTACACATTCCTTATAAATATTCTCAGAGTAACTATTGTTCTTTGCAATATCATTTAACCACTGATCATATTTTTTAAATCCTTCACCAACTTCTCCCTGGTCGACAAAATGTTGCGTTCCACCAGCAACAACTGTTCCTTTGCCATATTTTTCCCATTGTTCCAACATGACCTCTAACTTATACTCAGGCATTATATCATCAGAATCCATTCTGTTGATAAGATCGCCATTGGCAAAAGCATATCCTTCTTTGAGAGCAGGAATCAACTTTTCACGTTCACTGTGTATCAGACGAACTCTTTGATCTTTGTTGGCATATTCTTGAATGATTTCTGGTGTTGCATCAACCGAATGGTCATTGACAGCGATCAGTTCCCAATTCTTATAAGTTTGTTTAGTTATTGACTCAAGGCAAGCAGGTAGATACTCTGCAGTATCCCGGGCAGCCATGATGATAGAAATTTTGTGAGTTTGCGATTGCATCAATGAGGCGAAATTATCAGCCTAATGAAACATCAAGAAACATCATAACGGCAAATCCAAGAAGAGCACCAATGGTTGACATGTCGGTTTCATGATCTGATTGGGACTCAGGAATCAATTCTTCAATTACAACAAACATCATAGCACCTGCAGCGAATGATAATGCATAAGGTAATAACGGCTCAATATATACTACTAATAAAGCGCCCAATACTCCAGCAATAGGTTCAACTATTCCGGAGAGTTGTCCATACCAAAATGCCCGGCCTCGTGAAAAACCTTCCCTTCGTAATGGGATTGAAACTGCAGCTCCTTCCGGAAAATTTTGAAGACCAATACCAAATGCCAATGCTACTGCTCCGCCTGCTATTTCTGGTGACCATCCATGTGCCAATGCGCCAAAGGCAACTCCTACTGCCAAACCTTCAGGAATATTATGTAAGGTAATAGCCATAATAAGTAACACACTTCTTTGCCAGGAGGTTTTAATCCCTTCAGCATGTTTTACTTCAAGTCCAAAATGAAGGTGAGGCAGCAATTTATCTACACCATAAAGCGTAGCACCACCAGTTAAAAAACCTACCAATGCTGGTACCCATGGTGTATCTCCACGCGCCTCTGCCATTTCAATTGCCGGATTCAATAAAGACCAAAAACTTGCAGCTATCATCACTCCGGCTGCAAATCCAAGCATGGCATTCAGGACCTTTTTATTCAGAGTCTTAAAGAAAAAAACCAATGCAGAACCAAGAGCTGTTACCAGCCAGGTAAACAATGTAGCGGCTAATGCCAGCAATACGGGATCGTAATCTTTAAGGACCTCTAGGTTCATAATCACTCAAATATACAAGAGAAAACGATATGATTGATCACATCCATTATCATTCACTTTCAGTTGATTTGCTTTTTACTAATTGATACTTCTTTTTAAGTTTCAGGAACCAGGATTCATCATAATAACAGCTCAACTTATTTAAATTCAAAGTGAAAATAAAAATAGTATCCTAATACTAAGTGTTGAGAAAAAATATGTTGATGGATCTTTAATAATCTTGAAAATAAAGAAGCAAGACAATCAATTATTTTATTAGTGAATATGTTGCATGATAAACCTCTTCTGTCCCTGGGATGTAAACTCTGATGAAGTACAGCCCGTTATCAAAATTACTGATGTTGTAATTCTGTTTTGTTGACCCTTTGGTTAGTGTAAGGTTCTTGTTTAGGATAAGTCTTCCACTGGAATCATATAAATGCAATACCGCTGCTTCTGATGTTTTTGTAAAAAAATCAATATTGAATGTTCCTGATGATGGGTTTGGATATAAACTAGCTATTATGTTTTTAGTGATAGAAACAATTCGTATCTCTGAATGAGAATAAGTTCCATTGAAATCAATCTGCTTAAGTCTGTAATAAGATGTTCCATCAAAAGGTTCATCATCAACATACCTATAATTAATAATTTGAGTGCTATTTCCTGCTCCTTTTACCGCGCCAATTTTACTCCATTCGATTCCATTATCCGACCTTTCAATTTCAAACAACTCATTGTTGATCTCAGATGCTGTTTTCCAGCTAAGAAGCACCCTATTTTGGGCAATGGTGTTTGCTTTAAATTCCAATAGCTCTATAGGAAGAATACCTGAACATCCTATAGAGATGAGGCCCTCTTGTAAAATGTAACCGGTTGTCGTAGTTCCGCCCGCTCCTGATGTTGCGTTATTAGTACTGCCATTAGTGCAATTGGTTTGTTGATTGTAGAATATAGTCCCGGCTCCTCCTCCATTTGTAGATATCGTTAAGTTAGGTGACACAGAAGTTGAGCTTAACAACACTATTCCACCACCACCACCACCACCTGGTCCGTTGCAGTTGGATGTTCCGGTATTGTATGTATCGGCACCTTTGCCACCATCCACGGAAACTGTGAGTGGAGATGAAACGGTATTTACATCAAGTATTACAGAACCACCTCCACCACCTCCACCACCACCATCGTTTCCTGCCGTTGTTGAATGAGCAAGACCGTTAGCAATGATCTGCTGACCGTTACCGATTATTGTATTTGCTTTAATAATAACAATGCCTCCACCATTTTTTCCATGCTCACCAACATTAATCGTATTGTTTACATGACCGGCACCGCCACCTCCTCCCATGAAGATTCGATTATTGCCATACCCAGAAGACAGGTCTTTACTTGCAACTGTTGTATATGCACCACAGACAAAAGTGGAGCGTTTTTTTCGTTCACCGCCTGACCCTCCGGCACCATAATTAGCACCACCACCGCCACCGCCATTATGATTGTTACCACCGCCACCGCCATTTGCCTGGGGACCACGGCCACATTCTTTGGATACGATGGAAGACGCGATCCCTTCCCCTTTTATAGCTTTTTGATCAGAACTTGAAACACTGGAGTAATATGAACCATCAAGTATCCAGGAGCAACTCTGGCCTGAGACTAATGCAGTTCCTCCTCTGAATCCAAGTCCTGAAACATTAATATTCTGGTTTGTAAAATCTAATGTACCTGTTACTTCTAATGCAAGAATTCCGCCTGATGTTCCGTCCCATGCTTTTGCTGTTAAGATACCTCCAGCCATATTCGCATTAGCATAAACTGGAACTGAAACCAACTGGATTGTGCCAGCGGGGTCATAACTGTTTATCAGGTCATATGTGAAGCTTATCTCTTGACCCTGTATATCGCAAATTGTTTGAAACTCGTAATTGCCGGCATTGTTATAATTGGTGATGGTCCCAAATGATGAAGACTGTGATTGGTCAATTGTTGCTCCCAGCATTTGTATGATTAATACACGATCGCCAATATTAAAAGAAGCTGAAGAACTTACATCAACAGAGTTGTCGATATAATCAATAGAAGTAACAGCAGTATAATCATTGATTATACCCGAGATATTTGTTTGTCCCATTACTTGAGAGCTCACAAACAAAGCTGTTATGGCAACTACCAGATTATATATTCTTTTAATAATCATTTATAAATAACGAATACCAGTTAGGCGGCACTACTTTTATAGTATTTGATGGCGTCTAATTCTTCTTCTTTGGTCTTTAGATGTTCTTTAATGTCAAAATCATCCTGAATTCCTAGCCAGTATTTTGCTGAGTTTCCAAAATACTTAGAGAATCTAAGAGCAGTGTCTGGAGTGATCCTTCTGTTACCTCTCAAGATCTCTGAAATTCTGGTTTGAGCAATTCCAATATCTTTTGATAATTTATACGCGCTGATTCCTAGGGGGGCTAGAAACTCATCCTGTAGGATCTTTCCCGGATGAATGTTTTTTGTAGAATTCATAACACTTTCACTTATGTTTTATGATCTCACCGGAGGGATGGCTTTGATCACTACTGATTAATTCAATTTATAAAACGCTCTGGCAGAGGGAGGTGTAGTCAATGGGGCTGATTACGTCTTGCGTTACTGACGCCTAAAGTAAGTAGTATTGGAACAAGAAATTTAGCATTTTGACGAATACAACAATTCTGGTGGTGAATGGAACAGAATTATAGGTGATTGCAGGCTGGCCTTAATTGCTTGTTCAGTCGATCGGATGGCAGTGATCTGGTATTGACTCAATAAATTGTTCATTGATCTGAGGAAACATATTACCAGTATTCTCGATTTGTCTCCCATCAATATAATTTATCGGCACCAGTTCACCCATGGTCCCTGTTGTAAAAACTTCAGATGCTGAATATAAATCTGTTAACGAGATATTCTTTTCAATTATTTCAAACTTGAGATTTCTACAATTTTCAATTACCATTTCCCGTGTGATTCCTGGCAAGCATGAATCTGTAGTTGGCGTGTAAACAATATTATTCTTACACATAAAAATATTTGTACCATTCAATTCTGATACAAACCCGTTATCGTCAAGCATTAATGCATCATCAACACCGGCCACATTGGCCTGAATCTTCGCTTGAATATTATTAAGTAAATTATTATGATGAATTTTGGAGTCAAGAAATTGCGGGTTGTTTCGTCGAATAGCACTAGTGATAATGGAGATACCCGATTTCTCATAAACCGGAGATTTGAATTCGGCAAGTACAATTAATCCACAACCGTTTGTATTAAGTCTTGGGTCCATGCCGGATGTGATCTTCTCCCCACGAGTAAGGGTAAGGCGAATATGGGCATCATCAAACATGTTGTTTGCTTTTAAAGTATCGAAAACAGCTGTTTTAATTGTGCTCTTTTCCGGTATATTTTCAAATGCAAGAGCTTTAGCCGAATCATACATACGATCGAGATGACGATCGAAGAGAAGGATTCCTTCTTTATAAACACGCAAGCCTTCCCAAACAGCATCGCCTCCCTGAACTACACTGTCAAATACAGAGATCTTCGCATCATTTCTGTTATAAAGTCCATCATTTACAAAGATCTTTATATCTGAGTTTCTTTTGTCGAATTCTTGTTTCATTTATTTTGGTTTAATAGCTCTTTCAAAAAGTTCTGTATATAATGGTAATGTTCTTTGAAGCAACTCTTCATTTAATTTAGAAAGTGTGATCTCACCACTATCAATTTTTTTAAAACCAGAACTGACATGAGTATTTTTATACCAGTACTTGGCCCAAACACCATCTTCTTCCCTTGGTCCCGGGGTCCAACAAAGCATATTTTTCTGAAAACTAATATTTAGCCTACTGCATAGTTGCCTTAATACCGATTCAGGATCATCTAGTAGAAGGTCAGAGTCAATGACGATCTGTTCTCCTTTTAACTCCTTAAGATAGTTATATAAAACTAGCTGCCTGGCAATTCCAATATCATTGATATCAAGATTTGCTATGACCTTGGAAAATGAATGGATTACTTTTTTGGGATGTCGGATTAAAAAAATATTTGAAAAATTTGTGATAAACGTTTCATCTCCTTCAAGAATGTGATGGGCCATGTTCTTGATGAACACCAAGGGAGTAGAGTATGAAGTATTAAAGATATCACTAAGAATTTCGGACCGGTCAATCTTTTGAGATGCTAAAACCTCTTCTCTGCCGGGATGTTGCAAACCGGTCTGTGTAAGATAGTAGGCATAAAAAGGTTCATCGATAATAGAACAATCGTCACGATTTCCAAACGAATACATCATAGAGGTTGAAATATTTCTGGGGCCAGAGATCAGATGTATGAGCTTCATGATTTATTAATGACTCTCACTAGTTCATTGCTGGATGCTAAATGATGATCGTTATGTTCATCAGTGAAGTAGGCCATGTCAACAATTTTCATTTCAACCTTCAGCCAGAGATGAATAGCAATAATCTTTTGGGTATGGTTGTCTAAAGAATATAATCTTTTAATGAATGCAATTCTGTTTTTTTCAAATTCATTGATCAGTTCATGGATTCGTGTTTCAGTTTCTTTCAGGTTTGTCAGAATATATAGTAGCCAGTCTGCTGGAAGGATTAAATTGAATTTCTGTCTATCCATTCTGTTTTCTATGTCATTTCAAATCGATTCCGATAAAGTGGCTATTTGGTCATAACCAAGCATTTCAAAATCATACTTAAAAAGTTGATTCACCTTGTCCAATATTTCCTGATCATAATATTCCATATGATTTGTTGCCCGTGGCGACCTATTTTTTGTAAATAACTCTATGGGAGGCATGTTTAGATCCTTCAATAGTTTTTTCCAGTCATCTTCGAGTGATTCAAATCGTAACAAGTGATCTACACCTATTTTACCATCTGATGATATATACCAAGTTTGAAGATCATTCCATGTTTTGTCATTCAGACTCATAACATGTTCTTTAAAGCTTGAAAAGCTTTTAAATTTTCTATTTTCATAAGAGCCATCCACGTGCTTGAAGTAGTGGTATCTTGAAACAAGCCTATCGTATGGGTTCCTGCAAACAGCGAAAGATCTGTAATTGTCCCATTTTTTACCAATAATGCTTTTAAGATCAGAAACTGGTATATGCTTACCAAAAGTTGTTAGATAATAATTATTACCTACTAATTTCTTGAAGTAGTACATTAACTGGGTGTTTTGGAATCGACAGGCATAGTTACTATAATTTAAAAGTGCATTTTGAACTGAAGTGCCAGCATTTTTTGGAACGTGTATAAATATAAATTTATGTTTTCGGCTGATTAGCATGAAGAAATGAATTAAAAGTTGAAACTTAAAACAATTAATATTTTATTCTATAAGCATGTGAAAAAACATATCTTTTTATTTTCTATATAAAGGACATCTTTTGATAAGGTATTGAAGTGTTATTTTATAAGCGTCCTCAGATGACCATACCGAAGTATGTGATTTGGAAAATATATTAAGTCCCTGGTCGGAGTATATCTTCAGGTCCACATCAGTTCCATAATCCGTTTTTGTTGTTGATCCGCCACCGGTATATCCTGAAGTCTTATTTCCGCTTGTTTTCTGACTATAGTAGGTCCCACCCCCAGAGTATGCTCCTTCGGTATTCAATGTAACAGTACCAATCACTATATACTCACATTCTAAAATGTTAGCCAATTCCCCTGGTGTGAACCCCTCTATGTTATCCTCTCTGATCCCATGTTTAATCATATTGGCATTTGTTGTGATAGGGTCCTGAATATTGAACTGAGAAGCATTTTTAAGGAGGAGGTTATAGCATTCTGATTGCACTTTCTTGCCCATTTTTTCATCTCTTGTACCACCCTGGCCGATGTAAGAGAAAGGCAACACAGCGACTTTGTTGTGATGATCCTGCATTTTGCCATTTGCATCACTTCCATCACTTTTTGAGGTGTTCGTATTGTTTACTACTTGTATCCGTCCACTGGCAAATTGAATTTTATTTATCTGTGAAGAACTGATTGAGTACTCAAGATTTTCACCTTTATACTTGAATTTTATTTCCTCATCTGAAATTGCTGTCACATTGCCAACTCTTTCTTCGCCATCAAGCATTACTATTTTATCTAATCCATTGTCCTGTGAAAATACATTCATACTGTTAATTGATATTATCATCAATGGAATGATGATAAATTTTAAATATTTACGTGCCATATTCTTTAAAAATTATATTAATTATTTATAAGTTTATTATCTCGTAAATTTAAACAATCACTGTTGTAAAACAAGAATAAGATCATCATGGTAGAAATCAATAAAATCAACATACAGGGGAAGCTAGATACATTTAGTGATCACTGGTCACCAAAAATAATTTCAGAACTAAATGGGCAATATATAAAAGTAGCCAAACTTAAAGGTGAGTTTATATGGCACAAGCATGACGATGAGGATGAACTTTTTCTTGTAATAAGTGGTGTTCTTAAAATTGAATTTAGAGATAAAACCATCACATTATCTCCAGGTGAAATACTAACAATTCCCAGAGGTGTGGAACATAGGCCTATTGCAAATAGCGAGGCTGCTATCTTGTTATTTGAGCCCAAATCTACCTTGAATACAGGAGACAAATCGGATGAGAGGACAATTATTCAACCAGAATGGATATAGTGTTGAAATTGTATTAATTTTTACAAATTACTTTTTTCATTACAAGAATCTTATGATTAAAATATCGGTCGCCTTTACAATTATAGTTCTAGTAGTTTCAGTAAGATCACAAGTAGTTAGTCAGGAGTCAAAAAACTACTACCAATTCTTTACTGAATTTTATAATGATTCTGAGAAAATGAGTAGTAATTCTTTTGAGCAAGGAGATCTAACACATGCTTTGAGAAATTATTCTATTTGGAGTGAGAGGTTGTACCCTGAAGGTGACTTTAAAGTAGCAGCAAATGCAAACTATAATTACACATTAAACTTTAATGAATCGAATCTTTATAGTGTTGAACCTATAGATGTGATAACTGGAGAACATGAATGGGAGCAGTTAGGGCCTGTAGGTAATAATTCTAACACACCCACTGTTGGACAGATACACCGGATCACATTTCATCCGGATTATAGTAATAATCAAACGATATATGCATCATCGGGATTTGGAGGCTTATGGAAAAGCAATAGCTCAGGAATGCAATGGAGTTTGATGAATACTGACAATACACTGCCATTTTGTGGAGTTGCTGACGTTGGTATTTCAAGTAATGGCACAACTATTTTTCTTGCTACTGGATATCCGGACGGAACAGTATATGGTACAGTTCAGCCAAATATTTCAAGTGTGAATCCTCTTTTCACTCAGGGTGTATATCGTTCGGTAAATAATGGTGTTTCATGGGAGCCTTTAAACAAAAATCTGTTGGAAAACTTCAAAGAAGGGGGAGTGATTCGGCGGTTGTTATGTAACCCTATTAATGATCAACGACTAATTATTGCCAGTTCCAGAGGGGTCTATTTTTGTGATAATTCATTAAGCAAAGACGCTTCATGGAAGAAGGGTGTAATTAGAGGCGAAGCAATTAATGACCTTCAATTACGTGGGTTAGCTTTCAAGCCCGGAAGTCCAAATGTTGTATACGCTTCCGGTAGTGATATTTATATGTCGGACAATGGGGGAGTAGAATGGGAGTCAATCACCGGAGAAGGTACAGGGTTAGATTTCAAGGATCTGCTCAAAAGGTATAATAAATTTATCCCAGACCGAATCAACATTGCAGTTACAAAATTGAATCCTGAGATATTGTATGCATATGTTATGGGTAGTGAACGATTCGACAATAAAACCAGAATGTTTCTTTTTCGATATGAAAACAGGAAATGGGAAATGATTACTACACACAAAACCGTAAGTAATTTTGACCTGTACAGTCAATCGTATATGGCTATCGCAGTGTCACCAAATGACGAGAACCTTGTCTATTGGGGGAATACTATCATTCACAGTACTTATACTACAGATTCTTTTCCTGCAAAAGTTAATCAGGTGATGGGGTATGCTACGGTAAATGGCGGTTATGTTGACATTCATGATCTTGTATTTGAACCGGATACGAAAGAGCCTAAGTTATTTGCTGCCAATCATGGAGGAATCAGTAGCCTAGACCTTCAAAAATTAAAATGGAGTTATAATAATGTTGGGTTATGTAATTCAACAATATGGTCATTTGATGACAATGATGTTTATTCTGATGATATCATCATTGCACTACAGGATCATGGAATAAGAGCTAAACAGAAAGTAGGAGGGGAGTATAAGTGGCGAATGCTGAATACGGGTGGTGATGGTTACAGTGCTCGAATCTATAACGACATAGAAAAACAGGCATACCATTCAAATACCTGGCGAGCTGTATATAATTATGATTTTAAAACTAAGAAGATAAAGAGTTTAAGTAAAGGGTTTCCAAAAGACATTCCGGATCCGGATTCTTCACCTGAAATATTTTTCACGAACACTTTTCCGTGTATACTTCATCCTGATTATGCAAACTATTATTTAGGTTTTAGCGAGATCTATAGCAGAGCGAATGGCCATACTGATCCCAAAATAAGATGGAGCTTAGAATCTGATATAGGGAAAACTATAAAACCCAAATGGCAGCGCCAGATTACAGAACTAGCTATTTCTAAAAGCAATTCTAATGTTGTTTTTCTTGCTACCATGGGTGTAGACAATGGCTCCAATCCTGCAGCAAAATGGCACCTGAATCCCCGCTTGTTCAAGTCTGAAACAGGGTTTATAAACGGAGATTGGTCGAGAGATAATTTCAAGGAGGTTGAACTTACCAAAGAGGGGACAGGAATTTTAAAAACGAAAGGCAATGTGACAATTCCTCCTGTAACAGGTATCGCCATTCATCCAAAGAATGAAAATGTTGTATGGATTACATTCTCAGGCTATAGTGATCAGCATAAAGTTTATAAGAGCACGGATGGAGGAGCTACATGGTTGAACGATGACTCCAATGGTAAATTAGTCAACCTGCCTGTAAATGGAATCGCATATCAGGACGGCACAAATGACAGGCTTTATATAGCCACCGATGCAGGAGTTTATACAAAATCTCAAGGTTCCGATTGGGCAAAGTTTGGTGATTTGCCAAATGTAAGAGTTGTAGAGATTAAGATTAATTATTGTAGCGGTACACTCAAAGCTGCTACTTTTGGAAGAGGAGTATTTGAAACTGCATTGCTGAATTCTTCTAACACATATTCAGATCTGAGAATTAGAAAGAAATTGGTTTGGAACGAAAAGAAATATGTTACAAATAATATATTGATAACTAAGGGAGGGTCTTTAACTTTGCAGGATACTTTATATATGCCATTTAATGGGAAGATCGTAGTTGAGAAAGGCGGTGAGTTGAATATCGAAAATGGTATAATTACTAATAATTGTGGAAAGGATTGGGATGGTGTTTACCTCCTTCATAAAAAATCCTGTTATAATGCGAGGAATAATAATGTTTTCAGGCATCAAAAAAATGGGTTAGTAATAGTTCCATAAGATATAATCAACGTTGCTATGAATAATTTTCTTGAAAAAAAATTGTTGATCTAAATATGGGTTGTAAAGTTCTGGTGATAATTATAGCTTTATGCATATATCCTATATTCGAAGTAAGTGCTCAATCAGATTGGCATCTTGCTAAGGATAAAAACGGAATTCAGGTTTATACTAGAACCGTTGGTGTTGAGAATCTCAAAGAGTATAAAGCGGTGGCGGAACTATCTTGTTCAATGGACCTTGCTGAGTATATATTTGATGATGTCCCTAAGTATCCAGAATGGCAGGCGAATATAGGCTCTGCGGAGGTACTTGAGATAGAGAATGAGATTAATCAATATAATTATTTTATTGCAGATGTTCCCTGGCCGTTAACTGATCGAGACCTCGTGGTTTATTCAACGAAAACTAATCCTGGAAATGACACAATACGATATGAATTCGTTTGTGATTCCTTGTATATGACTCCCGAAGATAATTATGTGAGGATGCAGGACTGCTCTGGAGTTTGGGAGATAATTCAGTTACAGAATAATGAAGTCCAGGTGTCACATCAATTTTATGGTGACCCTGAAGGGTCGGTCCCTGACTGGGTTGTAAATATGTTTATTGTTGACGGGCCGTATAAAACGTTCATGAAGTTAAAAAGACTGATCAATGAATTGCTGGAGTTTCACTAAAATAAAAAAAGCCCGGAAACTTTTCCAGGCCTTGCTTTTCAATTTTACAAAAATCAGTATTTAACTAATTTCATTAATACATTTTCATTTTTTGATAAGAGTTGAATGTAATAAAAGCCATCGGAATAGCGATTCATATTAAAATCATGCTGAAACAGATCGCCTTTAGCAGGGCTAAGAATTTCTGAATCTACCAATTGCCCCGATGCGTTAATGATTCTCATTTCCATAGTTCTGTCTAGCGACCGGAACTCGAGGTTGACAATATCTCTGGCAGGGTTAGGGTAAAGGTTGATTGCAGAGCCATCTGATAGTTGTTCAATCCCTACATTACCTACATTTAGAGTTTGAGTGATCGTATGAGTGCAAGTGCCATCAGATACAGTAAGTGTAACGGTATATGTGCCTGCACTAGCATAAGTGTGTACTGGATTCTGTACATTATCAGTGTTTGAATCACCAAAATCCCATAAGTAGGTTAAGTTATTGCCTGTTGAAGTATTTGTAAACGTAACTGTCAGATTATTTATGCTATTTCCAAAACTGGCAACGGGACTTGGTAAAACTTCGACCACAACAGTATCGAATGCGGTGCAATTATTGAAAAACGACTCAACAGTTACGGAGTAACTTGTGGTTGTGGAAGGAGAAACAGTTTGTGTGGCACCCATGAGATTTCCAGGCATCCATTCGATCTGTAAACCAAAAGGAGGTCCAAAAACCTGAACATTCAGGTTAACGGACTCTCCACTACAAATTGTATCATTGCTAGTAATAGCAAGAATCCCAATAGGATTATCAACATTAACTGTAACTGTTGTGCTGGCACTGCAACCTGAACTATCTGTTCCAATTATGGTGTATGTTGTAGGAGCTGTTGGGGCTGCAAGTGCGGAGTCGCCTATAGCGTTTATTACTATGTTGGGTGTCCATATATAAGAAGGTGCACCACTGGCAACTAACAATATTGGAGTTGATCCGGCACAGTAATCTATATTTTGATTAGGAGTAACAGTAACCGTAGGAATTGGACTTGCACTTACATTAATAAATAGCACAGTACTGGTATCCGCATTTCCAGCGTTCAAACATTGAACATAACAACGGAAGTGAGTGGGAGTGGTTAATGTTCCAGTTCCCAAACTGCTTGAATTGGTCCCGAAATCTGTCCACGGACCTGTTGCGGAAGGTCCCGATTGCCATTGAAAGTTGATGCCTCCAACTCCTGAAAAGTTACCTGATAAAGATAAAGTTGCATCGCCGCCTCCATCACATAATAACGTGTCTGTAGAAAGCACATTCCCTGGTGAAGGTGTTGAAGAACATGGTATGGCATATTCATCCCATTGAACATCATCTATATATATGTTACCGCCATTTCGCGACGTTCCATTCAATAATATATAGTTAGTATCTGTATCAAACGAAGCAGGTACATTAAATGTATACTGGTACCAGCCATCTGTAGGTTCATTTGTTGGAAGCACAAAGAATCTGCTTCTTGCAACGCCTCCTATCCTTGTAGCACCCGCAACATCTGGAGTGGTATTGATCAGAACACTCAAGCTGTCACCAGCTGTAGAGCTACCTTCGCGATACATCCATAAACTAACTGTAGGTATAGAGCCACTAATGCCTGAATAATCAACTACCGGACTGATCAATGCTTCTTGTGCACCATTACTACCGGGTCCGCCACCAGCACGAAACTGTGCCATGCCCGGGCCGGAATTAGGAACTGATGGTGGATTAGCACCTGCAGTGACACGTGTCCATCTTGGATTAAAGCCTGAATTTGTTGACCAACCAATTGGCGGGAAATTTGGGTCGTCGAAACTTTCGCTGTTGACTGTCTGGCCAATTGCCTTCTCTCCTGTCGATAAAATTATGATCGACAGGAACATCGAGACTATTAATACTGAAATTATTTTTTTCATTTTAAATATATTTTGAACTGAAGGGTTTGCATTCAATTTCATGTTTATTAACGTATCAGGGTAATGGTGCCTTTGTATTCTTCTCCGGCAATATCGATCAATATGAAGTAAGTTCCGTTAGGCATTTCATCACCATTATTTTCTTTTTTTCCATTCCAGCATGGTTTTGATGCGGAGTTAGTGAAAACCAATGTGCCCCAACGGTTAAATATGAGCCATCTGCTGCACTCAGAGATATCAATGTCGGTACCCAAGTCGAAGCAGTCATTTGCTCCATCGCCATTTGGAGTAAATACATTTGGTACACTCTCAAGTATCTGTTGTGCTGCTGTGGATTCATAGTTCACGACAGCAGTATCTGAACATATATTGTTAAAGGCAATCAAAGTGATTGTATTTGTTCCTGCTAAAGCAAACTGAACCATTGGGCTAGTTACAGTTGTTGAGGTGCCATTCGGAAGGATCCATTGGTAATTTAAGGCATCAATGCTTGTGTTTACCAGTTCAGCTTCATACCCATTGCAGTTTGCAGCAGCGAGATTATCATCATCAACATAGAAAGAGGCTTCAGGTCTGATGTTGATATTTACGGTTACATCATCTTCATCAATACAACCATTTATATCTGTAACAGTAACTGTATAGGTTGTAGGGGTTGTTGGTGATGCAACTGGGTTTGAAATACTGCTGTTATTTAAATTGCCAGCAGGGCTCCAGGCATAACTCACGCCTCCAGAGGCAGATAAGAATGCATTTGTACCAGCACAAATGGTTGTGTCTCCCGAAGCAACGGCAACCGGTAATGGGTTGACAGTGATTGTAACCGACGAAGAATCAATACACGTATTTCCATCAGTAACAACCACAGTATAGGTTGTGTTGACCAATGGAGTTGCAGTAGGATTGCTGATATTAGGGTTATCAAGTGTTGACGAAGGCGTCCAGGAATAGTTTGTTCCACCTCCAGCATTGAGTTGGATTGAATTGCCAATACATACATCCGAATCAGGAGTAATTGTGATCGAAGGCAACTGATTAACATTTACTGTAACACTGTCTGTGTTTTCACATCCATTATTATCGGTAACGATAACTGTGTATACCGTGGTTCCGTTAGGTGTTGCTATTGGATCCGGAATATTTGGATTGTTAAGACTATTGCCTGGCGACCATACATAAGTTGTGCCTCCACTTGCATTCAACTGAGTACTTTCACCTATACAAACAGTGACATCGGTTCCAGCATTTGCAGGAGGAAGACCGTTTACATTGATATTATATGTTATTGTATCTCCCAAACATCCAAACGTACTTGTTTCAATAACGGAGAGAATTGCTGTGCCACTGGAGTTCCATATTACATTCACGCTATTTGTTCCATTACCACTTAAAATCGTACCTCCTACTATTGACCAATTGTATGTTGAGTTTAGTGTATTTATAACTGAGAATGTACCGGAATCAGAAACACAAATAGCGGTTGGTCCTGTTATGGCACTTGTAGTTGGAAGTGGGTTAACAGTGATCGTTACATTTGAGGAGTCGATACATCCGTTTTGATCAGTGACCACAACGGTATAAGTTGTAGTTGCAATCGGACTTGCATTTGGATTACTTATTGATGAATTATTCAATGAACCTGCTGGCAACCACTGATAAGAGTTTCCACCGGAAGCTGAGATCCCGATCGAGTCATTCAAACAAATGCTTGAATCTGTGCTTGTAACTATTACTGGAAGCTGATTAATTGAGACGATCAAGCTATCGGAATTCACACATCCATTTGTGTCAGTTACCAATACAGTATATACTGTTTGAACTACCGGTGATGCAATAGGATCTGGAATATTAGTACCACTCAGCCCAGTAGGAGGTGACCACACATAGTTAGTTCCACCGGTTGCATTCAATTGAACACTCTGTCCGATACATACACCCACATCACTACCGGCATTAGCTGAAGGTAATGGATTAACGGTGATATTATATGAAACGGTATCGCCGATACATCCTAGTGAATCAGTCTCAACAATTGAGATGGTTGCTATACCGCTACCGGTCCAGTTAGCTGCAACAGTATTGGTTCCGTTTCCGGATAATATTGAACCATTTGTGATGGTCCAGTTGTATGTTGATGTAGGGTTATTTGTAACTGAATAACTGCCTGTGTCAACAACACACGTTCCAGCAGGTCCGGTGATTGCGCTAGTCACAGGTTTCGGATTTATTGTAATGAATAGTGTGTCGGATAAGCCAAAACATGAATCAACAGCAGTTGTGCTATTTTCCTGATACCACAAGGCAACAGTTTGTGGCCCGGGTGCGGTCCAGTCGATCGTTACTGTGCTGGTTCCATTGCCACCCACAATTGTGCCACCCTGTGCAAACCAATCATAAGTAGATCCGCTTGTATTCAAAGCATTGTAGATGATTCCCTGTGCCACATCAGCGCAAAGATTTGTTGGACCTGTAGGAGCTGGTGGAGTAAGCAGGCTGTTGATGGTAACAGGCAAATTAACAGAATCAGAATTACAACCATCTGAAGTAGTTTCAATCACAGATACAATACCAGAACCTGGTGTACCCGACCAGTCTACTGTTATTGAAGTGGTTCCTTGGCCTGAAGCAACAGTCCCATTGGTGATGGTCCAAGTGTAGGTAGAATTCGGATTTGGATTGTCAATAGTATACACCACGCCAAGTACACCTGGACATACTGAGATGGTCCCTGAAATCCCTGCAACTGTCGCAGCAGGATTTACATGAATAGTTAAGGAGTCTATTCCGGTACAGTTGTTCAGATTTGTACCATTAAGTGTATAGGTTGTAGTAGTTGATGGACTAACCTGAATGCTGGAACCAGTAGTTAAAAAAACTCCATTTTCAAACCAGTCGTAAACAGAAGCGCCACCTCCAGAAATTGTTATTGTATCTCCATCACAAATTGTATCGGTAGGGAAATTGATAACCACATTTGGAAGTGGATTCACATTCACAGTGATGCTATCTATATTTGAACAAGTAAAACTATTTGTTCCAGTTAATAAATAAGTTGTAGTTGTAAGTGGGTTTACAACAATTGAAGAGTCGGTTCCGATTGATACGGTCGGATTTGTTGAGACAACCCAATTATATGTTGCTCCTCCAGATCCGGATAAAGTGACACTGTCGCCTGCGCATACCGTTATAGGATTTCCAGATGCAGTTATTGATGGGAGCGGCGAAGTTGTGATGGTTACACTATCTGAAGTAACACAGCCATCAAGATTTGTAGTAACTGTATATGTAATTGAAATTGGCGTTGTACCATTATTGACTACTGTTGCTGTAGGGTCAGATATCGTATCGGTGTTTAGCCATGTATTAGGTGTCCATGTATAAATATAGCCTGGAGTGGTGGCTGTACCGAGAACAAATGTATCACCGCCACAAAGAGTGGTATCTGAACCAGCTTCAGAAACCGGGTTTGGTTTAATGATAACACGAACGCTATCCACATCTTCACATGCACCAAGAGTTGTGGTTACCACGTACCATAGTGTATCGATCTGACCAGATGAATTAGGAATAGTAAGAATTGGATCACTGGTGTTGGTAGCACTAAGCCCGTTTGAAGGAGACCATGCATACGTGTATCCTCCGGTGGTAGTTGTTCCAAGAGGTACAGGTTGATCGCCACAAACTGTTGTATCATTTCCTGCAACAGCAAACGGCGCAGGGTTTAATATAACAAGGACCGTATCTTCGGATGTACAACCAAAACTATTTGTTGCAACAACAACATACTGCAATGTGTCAGCAGCACCGGTAGTATCAATTAGCGAAACCACAGGATCGGAGATCGATGTGCTGCTTAATCCGTTTGCAGGTGTCCAACTATATGTTTGTCCGGGTACATTTGGTGTTCCAATTCCAATAGAATCACCGGAACAAACCGCCACATCCGGACCACCCGCAAGAGCAGGTAATGGGTTAGAAGTAACAACAACCGTATCAGAATTGGAGCATCCATCTAAATTAGTTGTAAGAATGTATGTTGTGGTGATCGGAGAAGAACCTGTGTTGATTATTGTTACAGTAGGGTTGGCAATGGTATCGCTACTTAATCCGGTTGCCGGACTCCATGAATAGGTTACTCCGGGAACACCTGGAGCACCAATTGTTGCTGAGCTGCCAGAACAATAGGTAATATCTGTGCCTGCATCTGCACCTGGCAACGGACTGATGACAACTTGTTTAAATATAGTGTCGGATTCGCATCCATTAGGGTTTAATGCAATGACCGCAATAGTAGAGGTACCTGTTCCTGTAAAATCAATTTCAACTGAAGGGCCATTCGAAGAGCCTACAATGGTTCCATTAGTTACAAACCAGTCAAAGGTATGTCCGGCAATTGTTTGAACATCATAAATAATTCCTGTTGCAGCATCCAGACAAAGTGTATCGGGCCCATTGATGGGTGAGGGGTTCTGCGTGTTTTCGACCGTTATCGTATATACTATGTTGGTTGTTTTAGCAGGACAACCATTATCATTGACAATAGCTGTAAACTGATAGGGAACCGTACTTCCCTGGTCACATGAAGTTTCCCAGCAGAATTCACTTGTAACAGTACCTGTGCCAGAAGTGTCGGTGAATACGGCGGTAGGGTTTGTGATCAGCGGATCAAAAATATCACCTGTATGAGTAATGAAAATGGAATCGTTATTTGCGTCTGTAAAAGACATGTTAAAACATAGGGTATCCCCTTCCTGAATAGTGAAACTTGTTGGTGCTCCAATTGGTGATGGACTTGGGGCAGGATTTACAGGGCATGATATTACAATGATCTGAAGGTCTCTTCTTGTGAGTCCTACCAATACACCATTTCGATATTCTTCGATCTCTACAGCCAAAACATAAAAGCCCTGGTTTGGAGCATAGTATGCAGCCAGCCCGGTTGATGAATTGATAGTTGCTGATCCTCCGGGTCCAAAAGGATTTACAGTACTATAAGTTGGTGCATAAGCTACATTGGGTATGGTCCATGGATAAACAACCGGTGGATTTGGATTCGGATTACCTGGGCCTGAAACTCCATTGTATGGAGTTACAAAATTATATACCAAAAGGTCGCCATCCGGATCAAAAGCCTGATTCAATATTGAAACGGTATCATTTGCACAAACAAACGGTACAGGTGCAACAGCAAAGGTTGGCGAGCTGTTAACAATGTTAGGGTCCGTTGCAAAAGCATAATAAGCCTGACCAGCTGCACCCGGATTGTCGAGATTAACAATGTTATTATTCCTGCAGCATCTGTCAGAAATAAAATGATATCCGGTATTATTTGGAGGAACAGAAATTACAGCCTGGTAAACTCCTTCTTCAACGCAAACAGTTGGTGCAAATGTGCAGGTATCATTAGC
>Ga0055584_100001395_pt1 | contig 23841 bp, 23 predicted proteins | sample OSDHelmetaG_FD_58716 | JGI IMG/M metagenome (GOLD analysis project Ga0055584, IMG submission 58716) | Pelagic marine sediment microbial communities from the LTER site Helgoland, North Sea, for post-phytoplankton bloom and carbon turnover... | ecosystem: Environmental > Aquatic > Marine >...
CATCGAAGGCGAAGCGCTGGCCACCCTCGTGGTGAACAAGCTGCGTGGCGGCCTGAAGATTGCTGCCGTTAAGGCACCAGGCTTCGGCGATCGTCGCAAGGCGATGCTGGAAGACATGGCGATCCTGACCGGTGGCCAAGTCATCAGCGAAGATCTGGGCATCAAGCTCGACACCGTGACTTTGGACATGCTGGGCCGCGCCAAGCGCGTCAACATCACCAAAGACGAGACCACGATTGTCGACGGCGCCGGCGAGAAAGCCGACATCGAAGCCCGTTGCAACCAGATCCGCGCCCAGGTCGAAGAGACCACCAGCGACTACGATCGTGAGAAGCTGCAAGAGCGTTTGGCCAAGCTGGCCGGCGGTGTTGCCATCATCCGCGTCGGTGGTGCGACTGAGGTCGAAGTGAAAGAGCGCAAGGATCGCGTCGACGACGCCCTGAACGCTACGCGCGCTGCGGTCGAAGAAGGCATCGTCCCAGGCGGTGGTTCGGCTCTGATCTATGCGATCAAAGCATTGGATGCTCTGAAGCCGGCGAACGAAGACCAGAATGTCGGTATCAAGATCATCCGCCGTGCGCTGCAATCGCCGGTGCGCCAGATCGCTGAGAACGCTGGTTCCGATGGTGCCGTGGTTGCTGGCAAGCTGATGGAGAGCAGTGACCCGAGCTGGGGCTTCAACGCGCAGACTGGCGTTTACGAAGATCTGGTGAAGTCCGGCGTTATCGACCCAACCAAGGTCGTGCGTACAGCTCTGCAGGATGCGGCCTCGATTGCTGGCCTGTTGATCACCACGGAAGCCATGGTTGCCGAGCGTCCGGAGAAGTCCGGTGGCGGTGGCGGCGGCATGCCCGATATGGGTGGCATGGGCGGAATGGGCGGCATGGGTGACATGGGCTTCTAAGCTCAAACTACCAAGCTGCTATCTGTTCGAGGGAGGTCGCACTGCAAAGTGCGGCCTCTTTCTTTTTGGGCGAAGGAATGGTAGGCGGGCGGCCTCAATTGAGGAGTTTTGCCCATGTCTGTTGCCGCGTCTCGCACTGCCGCTGCGTCTGATATCGTCGTCGATCTACCGCCCACACCGGACTTTGATGCCTATCCGCTGGCTCACTCAGTTGTGGGCGCTGTTGTGACCCGCGAGAGACGCGCCGTGCAGGTGACATGGGATGATGGCTTAATCTCCGACTATCACGTGTACGCCCTGCGCGAGAACGCAACCGAGGCGGACATGATGCATTCGGTAACGCGTGAGCAGCGCGTCCAGTTGATGGAATTGCCGGACGATCTGGCGATGACGGCGGCTGAACCGGATGCGGCAGGCGGGCTGTGCGTGCGGTGGTCGACCGGCGGTGTGTCGGGGTTTCATGCGGGCTGGCTGCGCGCCTATGCGGAGGGCGCGGATGATGACCCGGCTGCCTTGCCGAACAGGGTATATTGGACGGCAGAGTTTGCCCCGTACCTGCCCCGGTTTGACGGCCCTACACTGCTCACTGATGCGAGTGCGGTCGATGACTGGGCTCTGGCCTTACACGTCCACGGTGTTGCCATCGTTCAGAACCTGCCCTCTGACCCGGCGATGGTCGAGCAGGTGCCAGCACTAATCGGGCCAGTGCGACCGACGAATTTCGGGCAGGTTTTTGACGTGCGCTCCGACAAAAGCGCAGCAGACACAACCTCCAATGCCTACACCGCGATGGCACTGCCGGTGCACACGGATCTTTGCACCCGCGAGTACAAGCCTGGGCTGCAATACCTGTTCTGCCTGCAAAACGATGCCGATGGTGGCGATAGCCTACTGGTCGATGGCCTGGCGATTGCCGCACACCTCCGCCAGCATGACCCAGAGGCGTTCGAGGCGCTGAGCACGATTCCTTTTTCCTACTACAACAAGGCGACGGATACGGATTTCCGCTGGCAGACGCCAGTCTTTGTCCTCGATGATAGCGGTGAAGTCACAGAGGTGCGCTGGAGCCCCTGGCTACGGGCACCGCAGCGCGCCTCAATCGAGACAGTAGATCGTGCCTACCGAGCCTTGCGCACAGCGTTCCGATTGGCCCAGCAGGCGGAGTTCACCGTGCGCATCCGCCTGGCGCCTGGTGAGATGCTGTGTTTTGACAACCGACGCATGCTGCACGGCCGCACCGGCTTCGATCCCGCGACCGGCAATCGCTGGCTGCGCGGCTGCTATGGCGAGCGCGAGGATTTGCAGTCTCGGCTGCGGATTGCTGCCCGCAAACAGCGGCGAATGTTTCCCACGAACGCCGGCGGGTTGAACTGCTAGGAAACATACTCTACCAAACCCTTTTACAGGTATGCTGATACCGAGAATTTGGAGTGATCGTCATGGGTAAGTTGGTTTGGGCAATAGCGTTGATTGCCGGCGTTGTCGTTTCAACTGTGGCGCAGGCAACGCCCATTCGAGCCTTGCCGAATTTGACGCTGATTGAAGTGTTTGAACGTACAGGTGGAGCGAGCCCTGTGGCATTTAATTTTGCCCCGAACGGCGTAGCGATAACCAATCAGTTGGCAGATCCGCTTTCGTCTTCAAATAATGATATTAATACCGGCAGTGAGTTTTAGGACGTTTATTACTCTAATGCCGATGGCGTCCATAATATCGATGGAGAGCATATAAGTGTAACGGCCTGGTTTAATTTCTCTGGTTCGGGCGGTGGATTGAACCTGGCAGCGGTGCGTTTGAATTTCTCGGTTGTGACACCCGGCGGTGCCGTCGCATCTACTGAATTTGCCGATACGGTGTCGAGTTTCGTTGTCCTTGGCGGGAATGCTGTGCCTGGTGGCGTGGGCAATGCGGTTGATGGGGATTTTGACACTCACACGACGATGGGCAATACGGCGGGCCTACCCGACAGTGAACGGTTGCGGGTGACTGTTGGTTTTGCGTCCTCTGTCACCGAGACCCCTGTGCCAGCAGCCTTAGGCTTGATCGGCAGCGGTATATTCGGCAGCACTTTGATGTGGCAACGCACGGCTTAAAGCAAAGGGCTGCGGCTCCGAAGTTTGGACCCGCGGCCTTGTGCGGCTGATGGTGACCTTCGGCCTACTTCACTGGTGCCCGGTAGTACGGGCCCACGGGGAGCTTGCTTTGGTTCGATAGCATAGCCTGGGCGTTCGCCAATGACGCCAGTGGCAGATAAGACGGTGCAGCCCGCTCTATTGCTGCTGCGACTGCGCCGGCGACAATTGCGCCGATAATGCCGCCGCCGCTATTCTGCGGGCCGACCGTATGGGTGAAGTTCGTATTCTGCTGCCAGATTGTCTGGCCAGTGCTGCCCAAGCGCAAGTCGTACTGAATGGCGACACTGGTGCTGGCAGCAAGCACAATATAGCGGGAGTTCCAGTCGGTAATTTTGGCATAGAGCACCGCATCGGCACCAAAAATCGCCGCCAGCCGTTGTGTATCGGCGGCGTGGACCATATCGGTGTCGCCCATACCGTCGTCTTCCATCGTGCGCTTCACCATGTTGGTCGGGAAGACGTAATAGCCACGCTCTGCAAGCGGTATCGCCAGTGTGGCGAGAAATGCGTCGGCGGCCTCTACCTCCGTGCTGGTATTCACCACCGGGATCACCAGGATGGAGCGGGGTGGCGTGCCGACATTGGCGCCATAGCGCGGCAAGACCTGCGGTTTCGGCGCACACGCGGCGAGCAGGCAGATGAGCAGGCCCAGGCAAGCGCTGTTCTTCCAGAATGTGATGGACATCATGTGCCTCCCTTTATGAGCTTGCCGGAGCGGTCGCCGGTGGCGATACCGCCGGAGTGGTGGCCGGCGCGTCGGGCTGATCGATCTTGCGGATCATCCGGTCCATAAAGAGGCCGGATTCCGGCCAGCGGGCTTTTTCCCGCTGAAACAGCTGCTTGGCTTCGGCGGTATTGCCACTGGCCAACTCCAGATAGCCCAATTCGGCATAGATGCCGGGCGGCACACGAGCGCCTTGCTCGGCTGCGATCACCTCCTGCAAAGCCTCGCGGTAGGCGACCTGTTTGGCCGGGTCGCGGTAGTGGCTGTTCAGGGCGCTGGAATAGCTGCCCCAATGGTACAAGCCTTTTGGTCCACACCCGGCCAACACAATGGCCAGGAGCGCCAGACAGAGTCCTGCTCTCAAAAAAATGCCCCCCTTTGGGAAATTAGCGGATGGAGATGGTGCGGGTTATGTCGTCGGCTAAGGTGATGGTCTCCGTATAGACAAGGCGACCGCCCTCCAGAATTTCAATCACGTGCGTGCCTTTGCCGACGCGGACAGTGGCCTCCTTGCCATCGAATTTGCTGGCCGGGCCGATGGTGATGCCGTCAATCACCAGCACCGCGGTAGAGCTGGCATTGGCAACGGCAATCTGCGGGCGTGTGTCGACAGGCTCCGCCCGTTTCCAAGGTCGCTTGCAGGCGGAGAGGCCTAGCATCAGCGCAATCGCGACGGAGCAAACGAGCAGTTTTTTGGTCATCGTGGAGCCTCTTGCACAATCAATTTCGCCCGATCAGTCTCCCGAACCCGCCCCGACTGGATAGCGGTGATTGCGCCTTCATTGGTTTCGTCGGTTCCGAAGGTGCTGACGACGCGGATGCGCGCCACCTCCGTTGCAGGCAATTCGATTATAAAGCCTGTTTGCCGACTTTTCACGCTTTTGCCGCGTGCCAGGATGATCAATTCTTGACCGGGTGCCAGACCCTGGCGTTGGCCACCGCTGATGATGACGGTGTTGCCCTGAACCTCCAGCACATCACTTTGCCAAGGCCGCGCCTCCAATTGGTTGACGAGGACGTTCATGACGTCGGCAATGGCGGTGGAGATGGCGCGGTCGTTGAGCGTGGCGTCATAGGCGGTCTTGCTGCCAAAGCCCATGACCGTGCCGCTTTCGGTCGACGCCTGACCCGTGCCGGAGGCAGCAAAGAAGGCGACGCCCGTGGTGGGATCGATTAGGCGCAGATCCACCTTCGCGCGCGCCACCTGGCGTTTGGTGCGAGAAAGAAAACCGGATTGGCCTTCGGTCTGGCGGCCAAACTCGGTCAGCGAGCCGACAATCAGTGCGTTGGCGCCCACCAGGTTCTGCGGCGTGTCGATGCGGCTGCCCTCCCGCTCAATCACAGCGATATCCGGGCGCTCCAGGACAATAAAGCGATTGGTCTCCACCAGGCGCGCGCTGAGAATATCGCCGGTCTGGCGGCCCATGGCGTCTAGCTGGGCACCACTCAACAGGGCGCGGCCATAGAGGGTTTCGTTGGTGAAACGGCCTATGGCGATTTTGCGTTTCAGCCGTTTGACCGCCGGTGGTTGTTGGGCCGCGGCTTTGGCAGCCTGATCGACAGCTGGTGGCGCATCGACTACAGCCGGTTGCGGTGGTGGCGTGGCGCATGCGGCCAGCGAGGCCAACAGCAACGCGACGGCCAAGTGGCGCATACCAGATCGTCGATCGCGTTTGGTTGGATCACATAATGGCGTGCCGGTCACGGTGCCGTCTCCCAATGCCCAAAGTGGTAATCAGGGAGTTTGTGACGCGTTTCGGCGTTCTGTCAACTGGCGATTCTGAAGGCTGTTCCTTGCGCCGCCTCTGGTGAGTGGTTAGGCTTTGGCTCTATCTCTCGCCCTCCCAAATCGAGTTGGAATCTCCCCGCTATGTATCGCATAGGCATTGATGTCGGTGGCACGTTCACCGATCTGGTCGCAGTGGATGATTCCGGAGGCGTCACCTTCGCGAAGTCCCCGTCTACCCCGGCCGACCAATCCATCGGCGTGATGAATGGCTTGGGCCGGTTGGCGGAGGTGCTGGGCACAGATCTGGCTGCTTTGCTGAGCCAGACGACGCGCATTGTCCACGGCACCACGGTCGCCACCAATGCCCTGCTGGAGCGTAAGGGTGCCACCGTTGGCCTGCTGACGACTGAAGGCCATCGGGACATTCTGGAAATGCGTGAGGGGCTGAAGCCCGACCGCTACAACATGCGCATGCCACGGGCTGAGCCCTTAATCCCGCGTGACCGCCGGTTGGGCGTGCGCGAGCGCATTAGGCCCGATGGTAGCATCGAAATTCCGCTCGACCCAGACTCCGTCGCAGCGGCTATCGAGACGCTGAAGGCCAAGGGCGCGAACTCAATCGCGATTTGCTACCTGCATGGCTACAAGGATGCCGTGCACGAGCGGGCGACGGCGGAGATGGTGCGGGCCGCGATGCCGGACGTCTATGTCTGCCTGTCTTCGGATGTGTTCCCGCAGATCAAAGAATATGAGCGGGTCTCGACCACGGCCGTGAACGCTTATGTAGGCCCGGCGCTGGATCTTTACCTGTCGCGCCTGGAGCGGCGGTTGGTGGAGGCGGGCTATAAGGGCCCGGTGCTGATTATTCTCAGTCATGGCGGTGTCGCGCCGATTGCCGAGGCGATCCGGCTGGCGGCGGCGACGGTGTTGAGCGGGCCGGCGGGCGGTGTTGCCGGTGCGCGCTATGCCTCTCGTCTGATGCAGGCGCCGAACCTGATCCCGTTTGATATGGGCGGTACGTCTACAGATATCTCCCTGATTGCTGGCGGAGAGGCGACTCTGTCCGCCGACCGTGGCATTGCTGACCAACGGATTGCGCTGCAGGCACTGGATATTGCCAGCATCGGCGCGGGCGGTGGCTCACTCGCCAGCGTTGATCCGGGCGGCTTGCTGAAGGTTGGGCCGGAGAGTGCAGGCGCGGATCCGGGGCCAGCTTGCTATGGCCGTGGCGGCACGCAGACGACCGTGACTGACGCCAGTGCGGTGCTGGGCTTCTTCGATCCCGCGAACTTCCTCGGCGGTGCGACCACGATGGATTCCCCAGCGGCGGAAGGAGCGTTAGACCGGTTGGCCGGTGAACTCGGCGTCACACGCGAGCAAGCTGCGGAGGGTGTGCATCGGGTGATCAACACCCAGATGGCGGAGGGTGTGCGCCTCGTCTCCGTCCGCCGCGGTATCGACCCGCGCCAGTTCGCTTTGCTCTCGTTTGGCGGCGCTGCCGGCCTGCACGTGACTGAGGTCGCCCGGCAATTGGGCGTGACCCGCGCCATCGCTCCACGCGTCGCCAGCGTTTTGAGCGCCTGGGGCATGCTGGCCACCGACCTGCGTTTTGAGGCGAGCCGCACCCATATTGGCGACACCGGCGCGCTGGACGCAGATGCGGTGCGCGCCACATTCGATGCGCTGAAGGATGACGCGACGGCTCGTTTGCAAGCGGTGTTCGATGGTCCGGTGACGCACCGCTTCATGGCGGATATGCGTTATGGCGAGCAGATTTTCGAGATTGACGTGGCGCTGGACGACCTCGACTGGCACGCCCTCGACATGCTGGCCCAGATCGCCGAGCGCTTCCATGTGCGGCACGAGGCGCTCTACACCTACGCCCTGCGCGATCAGGAGGCAGTGCTGGTCAACGCTCGCGTCGCCGCTATCGGCCAGCTGCCGGCCTTGCCGCAGGAGCCTTTGGCAGGCGGTGGGAATGCCGCTGCGGGCCCTGCCTCGCACCGCAAGGTGTATATGGGCGGTTGGCAGGATACGCCGATCTATGCCTGGGATGCGTTGGTGCCGGGCCAGCAGATTAAGGGCCCGGCGGTGGTTGAAAGCGCCACGACGACCCTCGTGCTGCGCGACAGTGACAGCGCTGTGGTAACGCCGCATTTGTGGATTGATATCGCCGTCGGTACAAACACGTAATCAGACTCAATCCAAGCCGGGAACCTATTGATGCCAGCCAAAGCCAAAACCGCGTCGAGTGAGCGCGTTATCAAGACGTCCGTCAGCAAGCGCGGTGTCGGCACGATCACGATTGACCGGCCAGCGGTCAATAATGCCTACAACCGAGACATGCTTTTGCAGGCGATTGAGGCTGTGACCAAGATGGCGCACGACTCCAAAGTGCGTGTGATCGTCATTCGCGGCAACGGCCCGCACTTCCAGGCGGGCGCTGACCTGAAGTGGATCCGCGGCAATATTGAGTTGTCGGCGGAGGAGAACTTCCTGATCTCCATGGATACGACCAACGCCATCCGCGGCCTGAACGAGGTGCCGAAGCCGACCATTGCTTTGGTGCATGGTGGCTGCTTTGGCGGCGGCACGGGCATCGCTGCAGCCTGCGATGTGGTGATCGCGTCGGAAGATGCGTTCTTTGCGATTACTGAGGCGAAATGGGGCCTGATGGCCTCGCCGATCTATCCGGTGCTGTTGGGTCGGATGGCGGCCCGGCATGTGCGGCGCTACTCCATCACGTGCGAGCGGTTCGGGGCTGCGAAAGCCGCGGAAATTGGCTTAGTGGACGAGGTATGCCCAGTCGGTGGGTTGGATGAGGCCGCGGCACCGATCATTGAGTCGATCTTGCAGGTCTCTCCCGGCGGCATTGCTACGTCCAAGCAATCGATCCTGGAATGTGCCGACATGGTGGTGGACGATCAGCGCGCCCGCGAACTGGCTCGTGATCACGCCGGCAAGCGCATGACAGATGAGGCCATTGAGGGCCTGATGAGCTTCATCGAAAAGCGCCCGGCGTCCTGGTATGCGCCTTACGTTGAGGCGGCGGCGAAGAAGGGCTGAGGGTGTTGACCCGCTGGCTCAGGGTGCCTCAGCGATGACAGAGGCAGAGGAGCAGGCTCCCGGCCTTAGCATCACGATCAAGCGGCTGGCGTTTGACGACCTTGTGTTGTTCGAAGACCTGAAACTGGACCTACGCCCCGGCGAATGGACCTGTTTGCTGGGCGATGGCGGCACGGGCAAATCCACCCTGCTGCGCGTCGCGGCCGGTCAGGATGTTGGCGCGGGCCGCTATGGGGCGGTTCTGTCCGATGGGCGGCCAGCGGCGAAATTTGTGGCGTTGATGGCCGGGCAGGCAGCCCTAGAAGCCGGCAAGACTGTGTTGGAAAACGCTTGCGGTGATCCGATGGAGAACGGCATCCCCATCGCGAACCTGCGCGAAGAAGCCAAGGATCTGTTACAAGCCGCGGGCTTGGGCGAGCGGATGGAGGATCCAACGGCGATCCTGTCGACCGGCATGCGCCAACGGGTGGCGCTGGTGCGGACGCTGCTGACCGACCGGCCAATCATTCTGCTGGACGAGCCCTTCGCCGCGCTCGATCGGGCGACGCGCCTGCACATGCAAGACCTTGTTGCCGATGTTTTGGCCGGCTGCACCGTGTTGCACGTTACCGGCGATCCGTGGGAGGCAACACGCCTTGCCGATCGTATCGTTGTGCTGGAAGGTCCGCCCGCTGGCATTCAGGAGAGTGAAACGCCGCCGGGGTCGCCGCCTCGATTGGCAGATCAACCGGGAGTGGTGGAGTGCGCAGAGGCACTCCTCTCCCGATTGATGCGCGAGTAGGCTTTGGCGTCAGCCGCCGACGATAGCGTCCACAGCGGCTTTTTCTTCTGTGCTCAGGGACCAGCTAGCAGCGGCGACGTTGCTGCCGATCTGCTCTGGCCGGGTCGCACCAGCAATGACGCTGGAGACGGCGGGCTCTGCCAACAACCAGCCGAAGGCCAGTTCTAGCAGGGTGTGGCCGTGATCCTTGGCGAAGGCGTCGAGCGCCTCGACCTTGGCCCAGTTGCTGTCGGTCACATAGGTGCGGTTGGCGAATTTCGGCATGGCGGTCAGGCGTGCGCCCTCCGGCATGGCGTCGCGCTTGTACTTGCCGGTCAGCAGACCGCTGGCCAGTGGGAAGTAAGGCAACAGGCCGAAACCATACTTGCGGGCAACCGGCAGAACGTCCTTTTCAATGGCGCGATTCAGCAGGTTGTACTCTTCCTGTGCCGAGACGAAGCCGCCGATATTGGCCAGTTCCGCCGCGAAATTGGCCTCGACCATCTGCCAGGCCGGCAGATTGGAGCAGCCGATATAACGGACCTTGCCGGCCTTCACCAAATCGTCCATCGCCCGCAATGTCTCGTCGATTGGGGTCAGGAGGTCGGGCTGGTGCAATTGATAGAGGTCGAGCCAGTCGGTGCGCAGGCGGCGCAATGAGTCCTCGACCGCGCTCATGATATAGCCGCGCGAGCCGCCGCGCTTGCGGCCGGAATCGTCCATGTCCATGCCGAACTTGGAGGCCAGCACGATGTCTTTGCGCTTGGAACCCAGCACCGCACCCATGTGGGTTTCAGAGCCACCGCGGGCGCCATACATGTCTGCCGTGTCGAACAGGGTGATGCCGGCCTCGATGGCGGCATTGATGACGGCACCGGTGCCGGCCTCGTCCAACTTCATGCCGAAATTGTTGCAGCCGAGGCCGACTGCCGAAACGCGCAGGCCGGAGCGGCCCAGATTGCGAAATTCCATGACCAGTGAGTCCTAGTGTTGAGAGAAAATTGTCGCCCTGATGCAAGGCAATGGCGGCAAACTAGCATCGCATCAAGCGGATGGCGAGTGGATGTCCACACTGCGCGATGGCGCTTGTCGGCACCGCGCGCCCTCCTCTAGGATCGGCCAACGCCATAAAACCATAAGGACCGCCTCATGATCGATCTGCTGCAAGTTTCGCCGCTGCCGCCCTTCCTGCTGGAGCGTTTGCAGGCCGAATACAACGTGCACGATTTCGTCAACCCAAAGGACGCCGACAAGCTTCTGGACGAGGTTGGGCCGCGCATTCGGGGGATTCTGGCCGGTGGCATGAAGGGCCCGAACGCCAACCTGATCAATCGGTTGGAAAACCTGGAGATCATCTCTTCTTTCAGCGTTGGCTATGATGCAACCGACGTCGCGGCGGCACACGCACGCGATGTGATCGTCACGCACACGCCAGAGGTCTTAACCGGCGACGTGGCCGACCTGGCCATGACCTTTATCCTAATGGTGCCGCGCCGCATTGGTGAGTCCGAGCGGTTCTTGCGGTCTGGTGAATGGCTCAAGGGCCGGATGGACCTGGGGACGACCTTAAAGGGCAAGCGTCTGGGCATTCTGGGATTGGGCCGCATCGGTAGAGCTGTAGCGCGCCGGGCGGAAGCGTTCGGTCTGCAAATTCAGTATCACGACATCAAGCCGTTGGGCGACCTGCCCTACCGCTCCTACCCGACGTTGGTGGAGTTGGCAGAGGTCAGCGATATCCTGCTGGTCACCTGTGAAGGTGGCGAGGCCAACCGAGGCGTCGTCAATGCGGAGGTGCTGGATGCGCTGGGGCCGAACGGCTATCTGATCAACACCGCCCGCGGCCCGATCATCGATCAGCCGGCGATGGTCAAAGCCTTGCAGGAAGGCCGGATAGCCGGCGCCGGGCTCGACGTGTTTGATGGTGAGCCAGAGGTGCCACAGGCGCTTATGGAGATGGAAAACGTCGTGCTGACTCCACACATCGCCAGTTCCACTCACGAGACCCGCCGGGCAATGGGCGATCTGGTCTATGACAACCTGAAGGCGCATTTCAGCGGCAAGCCAGTGCTGACGCCGGTGCCGAAGCAGGTCTAAAGCGGCCTATGATCCGGCGTTGAGATCCGCTCTCAGCGCTGGATCACGCCCATTTTGCCAGCGTGAAAATCCTCGACGGCTGCTACTAACTCATCGTGGGTGTTCATGACGAACGGGCCATGGCGGGAAACGGGCTCGTTTAGGGGCTCGCCAGCCAGCAGCAGGAACCGCCCGGCCTCGCGGGTGCTTTGAACCGTTAGGCTATCGCCAGCGGCGAATATTGCCATCTGCCCACGCTCTACGAGAGTGGCATCCGGCCCGAAGCTGACACTGCCGTCAAAGACGTAAGCCGCTACGTTAAAGCTGGGGCTGATGGCGATCTCTGCTTTTGCCCCCGGCGAAACCCGCCAATCCTGCAGCCAGATGGGCGTGTGCGTGCCGATGGCCGCAGCAACGCCGAACGCCTCGCCGGCGACGACGGTGATGTCGATCAGGCCGTCCGGGCTTTGCGCCTGCGGGATCTGGCTGGCCGGCAGGTATTGGTAACCGGGCTCCGCGAATTTCTCAGCCGCTGGCAGATTCACCCAAATCTGAAAGCCATGCGCCAAACCACCCGCGGCTTTGAACGCCGGACCTGGCAGTTCCGAATGGACGATGCCAGCGCCTGCCGTCATCCATTGTACGTCGCCGGCTGAGATCAACTGGGTTTTACCAGTTGAATCTTCGTGTAATTTCTGCCCCGACAGAATGTAGGAGACGGTCTCAAAGCCGCGATGCGGATGATCTGGCGCGCCGATGGCCTTGCCGGGCGCGTAGACTACGGACCCGACCTCATCCAACATCAGGAACGGGTCAACCTGATCCAACCCGGACGTTGGCACCGGGCGGCGGACGAGGAAGCCTGCTCCTTCTTTCTGCTGGTGCGCGGTGACTATTTGCTGGATGGAGCGCGGGATCATTCTTCGTAGACCGCCAGCAGCCGCACTTCGCAGCTACGTCGTGGTGGGGCGTCTTCTGGCGTGTCTGGAATGTCAAATGAGGTGTGGGGGCAATAGTTAGAGCGGTTCGGGCGACCGTCCATCTGTTTGAACACCACGATCTCATCAGTCGTCATGTTCGGGAAATAGCACCAGCGATGGTTTGGGCTGTAGACCGGGGCGGCAACCAGCGCATCGTAGTCTCGTCCCGTATAATAATAGTCGATGACGTCATCATAGGGCAGTGATTCCCAGTCGATAAACGCCAGCGGATTATTGATGGCTGGGTTGTCGAACGGTTGCCAGGTATTGAACCAGACGTATTTCCAATTCGATTTTGGCTCGACGCCGTGCTGCACCAACACCTCCTCTGACATCTCCTGCAGGCGTTTGACGTTGTAGTCACAATGGACGAAGCGGGCGTAGCCGTCGTTGAAATCGATGGGTGTTTCTGTCCGGATCAGATGGCTACGGACAAAGGCTTTGTGAGCGCCGCTCACCCGCTCGACCAGCCGCTCGATCTCAGGATAGTAGACCTTGGCGACCTCGGCCTCGTCGCGGAAATCCTTCACAGCAGGCACATGGCGCGTGAGGGTGAAGCCGGACTTGTCCAGGTCGCTTTGACCGACTGCCAGTGCCGGGCGTGCGTTGTGTACAAAAATATCCTGCACGGCGGTATTCGCCCGCCTCGTCTCACGCGAGCCGATCCGCGGAATTTCCTCCCGGCCTTTCCATTCCGCGTTGACATAGCGGACTTTGGCGGGGATCGGGTCTGGAAGGGCGGCAAACAGGGCTTCGGTCATGATTGGTCCTCTTTCGTCTGATCTATGCTCTGACGCTCAAGCCATAGGGCTTGCCAGCGTGCTCCAGCCAGCGCCAAAAGGATAGCGCCTGGCTACGGGGGATGTAGAGGTCGTACGTCGGCGTGGTGTCGTATGTGCCATCGGCCAGACAATGGATGATAGCCGTCGCGTTGCCCACCGGCGTTTGCAAAGCGTGGCCGGCGGGAAAGACGCTGGGGTCCAGGTTCAGCGTACAGCCGCTGGCCAGGACGTCACGGGCCGCTGGGCCCGCCAGGGACAGGCGCATGCGGGCACCGGAGACGTCGATCACGGCGGTAAACTGACTGGCCAGGGCCTCTTGTAGCCCGGTCACCAGCGCTGGCGCCTCACCTTCATTGGTGACAACCAGCCAATGGTCTGGTCCCAGCCAGATGATGCGGACCGCCTCCGACTCAACGACCGAGCCTGAGGACAATGGCAAATCGAGGCCCAGCACCTGGCCTGCGATGTCGCGAAAGGCGCCGTCCTCCGCTTTGCCGCGTAAGGCCACTTGCCCGACAAAGGGGACGGACTGCACATGGACCTGCGCCGTGTCATCCGGGGCTGCTGATTGGGCGGATAGGAACAATTCTGCCAGCGGGCTGCGCGGGCGGGCGATGGTTTCATCCACGTTGACGGCCTCCCTCTGGGTCATAGAAATGGGGCGACACGACCTCAACGGCGGCCCGCTCTCCCAACACCGGCGACAGGGCGTAGAGCTTGCGGCCATGCATGTTGCGACCGTCCTTCATCAGGCCCAGCGCGATGTGTCGGCCCAGCGTCGCGCTATAGGCTTGCGATGTGGTGTGGCCCAGCGCCTCCTGCACAGCATCCAGGTCGTCGAGCGCCGCGATCTGCGCGCCAACCGGGATGCGCTCGCCCTCGGCCGCGATAAACCCGACCAGTTGCTTGCGTCCAGGCGCCACCAAATCCGGCAGGCTGAGCGAGCGTTTGCCGATGCAGTCCTTGCCCTTGGTGACCATGCCGCCCAATCCTAGATCATCCGGCGTGATGCGGCCATCGGCTTCAGCGTGGGTGAAGTGGCCCTTCTCGATGCGCAATGTCCCCATGGCCTCGGTACCGTAGACCTTGAGGTCGTGGGCCGCGCCTGCGCTGAGAATGCCATTCCAAAGCGCCAACCCGTAATCGGCATCGACGTTGATCTCGTAGGCGATCTCGCCAGAGAATGAGAGGCGGAAGATGCGGGCGGGGATGCCGGCGACCAGTCCCTCGGCCATGCCCATCATTGGCAGGGCTTCGTTCGAAACATCGACCGCCGGCGCCAAATCCGCCAACAACGCCCGCGCGTTCGGGCCGGAGATGGCGGCGGTGAACCATTGTTCGGTCACCGGTGTCACGAACACGCGTAAATCCGGCCAGACCACTTGCAGCAAATATTCCAAGTGCTGGAACATGCTGCCGGAATGGTTCGTCGTCGTTGTCATGTGGAAATGGTCGTCGGCGAGGCGCATGGTGACGCCATCGTCATAGACCCGGCCATCCTCGCGCAGCATCACGCCATAGCGCCCGCGCCCAACCTTCAGCGTCGAAAAGCGGTTGGTGTAGACCCGGTCGAGGAATTCGGCGGCGTCCGGCCCCTGAATGTCCAGCTTGCCCAGGGTCGAGACATCGACCACGCCAACGCTTTTACGCACAGCGAGGACTTCTTCATCAATGCGCTGTTGTGGGGTCAGGCCTTCGGTCTCGTAGTACATCGGTCTCGCCCAGCCGGCGGCATCGGTAAAGACACCGCCATTGGCCGCGTGCCAGTCGTGAGCGGCGGTGCGGCGCACGGAGTTGCCGATTTCGCCTGTATGACCGCCAACCATGGCGTTGAACGTGAAGGGCGTGTACGGCGGGCGGAAGGTTGTGGTGCCAACCGCCGGGATCGGCTGGCCACGCTTGGCCGCCATCATCGCCAATCCGGCGACGTTGGAGGTCTTGCCCTGGTCCGTGCCCATGCCCAGCGTGGTGTAGCGCTTCAGATGCTCAACGCTGACATAATTCTCGCGGTGGGCGAGGCCGACGTCTTTGGTGGTGACGTCGTTCTGGAAATCGACGAAGCAGCGCGCACCCTTCGGTGCTTGGACTGCCCAGAGCACAGGCGCCTCGCCCACGGTATCGCCGGTAGCGGTCGGAAGAGTCGGGGCCGTTGAATCAAGGCCAAGCGCCTTCGCGGCCGCGTTGCCAGCGGCGAAGCCCTGCTGCAAGCATTCCGCCAGATCATAGGCGCCTGTCACAGCGCCAGCACTGGTATAGGCCGCGCCGTCTGTGTCAGGCACGAAGGCGGCCAGATCATCACGGAACGCCATACGCCCGCGCGATTGGGCGTGCAGGTGGACTGCCGGGTTCCAGCCGCCGGAGACGGCGATCAGATCGCAAGGCAGCGTCTTGGTCACGCCTTTGAGCCTGCCGTTGGCATCTATCGGCGCAACATCTGCGCCGTGGACCTCCCGCATGCCGCGGGCGGCGGTGACGCCATGGCCCGTCAGCACGTGCAGCTTGTCGGCCTTGGCCAGGGCAGCGGCCTCACTCACGAACGGGCGGGAATCGACGATAGCCTCAACCCGCATGCCCGCCGCCGCCAGCTCACGCGCCGCTGCATAGACGCTGTCATTGTTGGCGAACAGCACTGCGGTCTTGCCCGCCAGTATGCCATAGCGCTCCAGATAGCCGCGCACAGCGGACAGCAGCATGACGCCGGGGCGGTCGTTGTTGGCAAAGGCGATGGGGCGTTCGATTGCGCCGGTCGCGAAGATGGCATCGCTGGCTCTGACACGCCAAAAGCGTTGGCGTGGCTGATGTGCTTCCGGTTCGGCCAGATGATCGCCCAGCCGCTCCACCAGGGTGAACAGGTCGTGCTCATAGACGCCGGCGACGCTGGTTCGGGTCAACACCTGTACATTTGGCATCGCGTCCAATTGCGCGCGCGCTTGCTCTGCCCAATCCTGCCCGGACATGCCATCAACCTGCTGCGGCGCAAGCAACATTTGCCCACCCAGCGCCGGATTTTCCTCGACGAGGATCACTTTGGCTCCTGCAGCACCAGCCGCCAGGGCTGCTGCCAAGCCGGTGGGGCCGCCGCCGGCGATCAGCAGGTCGCAATGGGCGTTACGATGCTCGTAATGGTCTGGGTCTGCCTCAGTCGGCGGCTCGCCCAGTCCGGCCATGCGGCGGATGTGCTTTTCGTACCAGAGCCAGCGCTTGGGACTGGTGATGAAGGTCTTGTAGTAGAAGCCCGCCGGGAACAGCGCACCCGCAAGCCCGACCGCAGCGCCCAGGTCAAACTTCAGCGATGGCCAATGGTTTTGGCTCGACGCTACCAGGTCCTGGTAGAGCTCCTGTACCGTCGCCCGCGTGTTCGGTTCGCGGCGGGCGCCTTCGCCAATGTGGAGGATGGCGTTGGGTTCTTCGGAGCCGATGCCCAGAATGCCACGTGGTCGGTGGTATTTGAACGAGCGGCCAACCAGCCGGACGCCGTTTGCCAGCAGAGCGCTCGCCACCGTGTCGCCAGCATAGCCTTCCAGTCGAAACTGGTTGAACGAGAAGCTTACCGGTTGCTTACGGTCGATGCCATGGCCGCCGGCCTCGGTGCGCCACACCTGCCGGCTCATGATTTTTCCGCCTTGCCCGGCGGATAGGCAGCGCTGATGACGTGGGTCACCGTATTGCGCTCAACCGTGAACCAATGGTGGCAGCCGGCACGGTGGAACCAGCGCTCTGTGTGCTCGCCTTTTGGGTTGTCCCGGAAATACAGGTAATCCGTCCATTCCTGGTCGCTGAGAGCGTGTGGATCGGCGGGTCGCTCAAGGGCGGCTTCGCCATAGACGAACTCAGTTTCGTCGCGCGGCCCGCACCAGGGGCAGGGGATCAGCATCATATCGTCAGTCTCCCCTTAATGTGCTTTGGGATAAGGGCCGGCGCCCTTCTCATCGATCATATAGCTGGTGCGGAACCGCTCCAGCGTGTGGCCGGCATTGAGCGCATGCGGCTCGTCCTTCGCCATGGTCCAGGCCAGGCACCAGCCAGAGCCGGGCGTCGCCTTGAAGCCGCCATAACACCAGCCGCCGCTCATATACAGACCATCCACCGGCAGTTTGCCGATGATAGGGGAGCCATCCATGCTCATGTCCATGACGCCGGCCCATTGCCGCATAAAGCGCAGGCGGCCGATGTTGGGGAACATCTCGGTTGCGTTGGCGATGACGTGCTCAACAGACGGCAGGGTGCCGCGCTGGCTGTAGGAGTTGTAGCCATCCAACTCCCCGCCCAACAACACCTCACCCTTATCGGTTTGGGAGATGTAGAAGTGCGCCGCGCCTGTCGAAACCACGGTATTGAGAAAGGGCTTCACAGGCTCGGAAACGAATGCCTGGAGCAGATGTGTTTCGATGGGCAGGCGGATGTCAGCCATTGCCGCAACCTGTGACGAGTGCCCGGCCACGGCGATGCCCACTTTGTCAGATTTGATCGCGCCGCGTGACGTTTGCACGCCCGTGACGGCGCCAGAAACCGGGTCTCGATCAATGCCGGTAACTTCGCAATTCTGAATGATATCGACGCCGAGGGAATCCGCACCACGTGCATAGCCCCAGGCCACCGCATCATGCCGAGCAGAGCCGCCACGAGGCTGCGACACGGCGCAGACAATTGGATAGCGCACGTCCATGGAAAGGTTCATTGCCGGCTCCAGCCGAGCCAGATCCTCGCGCGTTAGGAATTCGGCATCGATGCCGCGCAGCCGCATGGAGTTGTAGCGCCGCACGGTCGCCTCACGCTCGCCCAGCGTGTGGCAAGTGTTGATCACCTTCCGCTGGCTGAACATGACGTTGTAGTTCAGATCTTCGGACAGGCCTTCCCACAGCTTCAGCGAGTGCTCATAGAAATGGGCGTTCTCATCCAGCAGATAGTTGGAGCGGACGATGGTAGTGTTGCGTCCAGTGTTGCCACCACCAATCCAGCCGCGCTCCAGTACCGCGATATTGCGCATGCCGTGCAGCTTGGCCAGGTAGTAGGCCGTGGCGAGGCCGTGGCCGCCACCGCCAATGATCAGTGCGTCATAGGCGGGCTTGGGCTCCGGGCTACGCCAGGCTTTCTGCCAGCTTTCGTGATGGGTCAGCGCGTTTCGGGCCAGCGCCCAGATGGAATAGCGTTGGGACATGCGCTCTCATGAGGTTGCGGGACCAAGCAATTGCGGAACACGGTAAGCTTAGCCAGACCGACACGAAATTGCCAGGGGCGAGCAACGAAGAGTGGAGATAAAGCCGCCACATTGTTATGATTGATTTCGTGTCTCCGCCAAGTTGGCCCGCTCGCAAGGTATCCGTGATGTTCAAAAAAATTCTGGTCGGCCTGTTTATCCTCGTCGTGGTGCTTGTTGCCGCGGTGGTGATCATCCCGTTTTTGATCCCAACCGACACCATCAAGCAGGAGCTTCAGGCGCAGGTTAAGGAGGCCACAGGCCGCGACCTGACCATCAACGGCGATTTCGAATTTTCGCTATTGCCGGAAGCAATCCTGCGGGCCAGCGACGTCCACTTCCAGAACGCGCCGGGCGGCTCTCGTGCTGACATGGTGACGTTGAAGGAATTGCGGGTCCATGTCGCCTTACTGCCACTGCTCTCCAGCGAAGTTGAGGTGAAGGAGTTTGTCCTCGACGAGCCGGATATATTGCTGGAAGTCGATAAGGATGGCAAAGCCAACTGGGCCTTCAAGAGCGATGGCGGCGGTGAAGCGAAAAGTGGCTCTGGCAGCAGTGATAGCGGTGGTGGTGACAACCTAGACTCCATCAGCCTCGGCGATGTGCGCATCATCAATGGCCGCTTGGAATATCGCGACGCAAAGACTGGCTCTGTTGAGACGGTTGAGGCGATGAACCTGACCATCGACTTGCCCAGCCTGGATTCACCGTTTTCGGCGAATGGTGGGGCAACATGGCACAAGGAAGCCCTGGACCTCAAAATCGGCGCTAAGAGCCCGCGCGCGATTATGAGCGCCGGCAAGACAGACGTCAGCATTTCGGTCAATGGTAAGCCTTTGAACCTGACCTATGGCGGCGTGCTGGATCTCGGTGCGGGCAGTGTTACCGGTAAGCTGGACCTGGACGTACCGTCGGTGCGCAGCCTCGCAGCTTGGGTCGGCAGCCCGATCGAGGCGAAGGGCGATGAGGTTCTGAACGCCTTGAAAATCAGTGGTCAGCTGGCGGCGAATGCGGCTCAGGTCTCGTTCAATGGCATGAGCTTGTCGCTGGACAAGATTAGCACGACCGGTGACTTGAGCGCGGCATTGGGCGGCGCTGTACCATCGATCAAAGGCAAATTGTCGGTCGATGCGCTGGATCTGAACCCCTACCTGGCGGCCTTTGGTGGTGGTGAGGGGCAGGCAGCGGCTAAGCCGGCGGCGTCGGCGGGCGGCAGCAATGACTGGAGCGATGACCCCATCGACATGTCTGCCTTGCGCTCGATTAACGCCGATCTGACTTTGGCGGTTGGCTCATTGCAAGCGCAGGAGATCAAAGTTGGCAAAAGCCAGGTGCGGGTGCAGTTGCAGGGCGGCAAGCTGGATCTCAACCTCTCCGAAATGGCGCTGTACGAGGGCGGCGGCAAGCTGCAACTGAATGTGGATGCTAGCGGCAAGACGCCGGCGATCAAAAGCACATTCGCGCTGGCAGGCCTCCAGGCTGAGCCGTTCTTGACGGACGCGGCCAAGCTGGAATGGCTGTCTGGCACCGCCGGAATGGAAATGAGCATCTCCACGCAGGGCAACAGCCAGAAGGCCTTGGCCAACGGGCTGAACGGCTCTGGCAAGATGGCGTTCACCAATGGCGCGGTGCGTGGCACCAACATTGCAGCGCTGCTGCGCGGCGTCGCAACGTTGAACCTGGACCCATCGTCCTGGGAATCGTCTAAGACCGATTTTGCTGAGCTTGGTGGTACGTTCACGATCAAAAACGGCGTGCTGACCAACAACGATATGGCCCTGAAATCGCAACTGTTGCGGGTGTCTGGCGCCGGCACGGTTGGTATTGGCCCGCGCAATATTGACTACAAAGCCCAGCCAAAACTGGTTGGCTCTTTAGAGGGTCAGGGCGGTGCTGCCGACGTTGGTGGTCTGCCGATCAGCGTGCACGTCACGGGATCATGGGACGATCCGCAGACGAACTATGGTCTGGGTGGTGATAGCCTGGCTGATCTCGCCAAGAACCCGGAGGCCCTTGTTTCTGCCCTGTCAAACCTCGGCGCCATCAAAGATCCGGCGGCATTGGCCAAGCAATTGGGCGGCGGCGATGCTGGCGTGCTGAAAGCCTTACAAGGTTTGGGCGGCGGTAGCGGTGGCAGCAGCCCAACCGATGCTCTGAAGGCTCTGGTGCCTGGTACGGGTAGTGGTGGCTCGACCAGCGGCAGTCCGGCGGATGCGCTGAAATCGCTAGTGCCAGGCTTAAGCGGCGGTTCGTCTAGCGCTCCTGCGGCTCCTGCAACAACCGCCCCTGCGCCATCGCAGCCGGCAGTGCCAAACCCGGCGGATGCAGTGAAGAAGTTGTTCGGGCGCTAAGTCCGTTCGCCAAGCCCGACCGAGAGGAATCGGGCTTGGCATTGGCGTGGTCTCAACCGCCGGGTTGAATTACAAACTCGGCGATTTTTTCGCCCTTTGCATTGGCGGCCTCGTAGGTTCCGTCTGGACGGACGTATACAGTCGAGCAAACTTCAGCGCCGTCCCGGATTTTGACCCATTTGCTGCAGATCGTGTTGTCGGCGATGCGATAGGTGCCGGTGTCGGTGAAGTCACTGCCGACCACTTGTATGGTTTGGCTGTTGACCCCATCCCGCATGATCTTCCAGCTATTGCCACTGATCAAAGACTTGCCGGAAGAGGCGATTGGCTTGCCAGAGGCGTATTGTGCTTGAAGCTCCGCACCGGTCAGTGCCTTGCCCATCGGTTTCGGCGGCGGCGTGGTTTTGCATGCAGCAACGGTGACACACAGGCCCAGTGCGGCGACGGTAATCAAGAGTTTATTCGTAGACATAGGGATACTCCCATTTGAGTTGAACCTTAGTCAGTCAAATGGAAACAGCGTCACCGCACATCCCCCCAAAGAGGTATGGCGTCAAATAAAGTAGCCAGCCTCAATCATATTCCAGAACGTCTTTGCCATAACGAGCCAGATACACCGGGACGGCATGGCCGGATGGCAGGTTCCACGGGTCACCGTCGGCCAATAGTCGCCGTACTTCCCGCAGAGCAATGCTTGTCGGGTCCGGCGTGTTTGGCATGGCAAGCGCGTCGGCAATGGGGATCCATTGCAGGTCAACCAATTCGCCTGAGCCGCCCAGCTCACCCGATGTGTTGCGGCTGTCGACGATGAAGAACCGGGCATTGAAACGGCGCACGTTGTTGGGCGGCGTCACCGCACGGGCCACGTAGTCCAGGCAATCGAGCCTTGGGGCGAGGCCGGTTTCGAAGATTGGCAGCCAGTCCTCTGGCAATTTCTTGGGGTCAACGCGGTCATTGTGCGGCGCACCGACCATCAGGCCGGTTTCCTCGAACGTCTCGCGGATTGCCGTGCAGGCCAATGCTCTTGCTTTGCGCAGAGACGCGGTACGCATCAGGCGTTCGACCACCGGTTCGCGCAGGTGGCTGTGCACGGGTGCCTTGGCGTCGTCTGCGTCGAGCCGACCGCCAGGAAACACAAACGTGTTCGGCATGAACACGTGCCGGCCGGAGCGATGGCCCATTAGAATACGCGGCTCGCGTTCAGCTGCGGCATCTGTGGATCGGTCAACGACGATCAGCGTAGCGGCATCACGTGGTGTCAACGCCCGTTTTTTCACGGGTGCAGCTTCAGCGGCGGTAGTTATTGTGGTCATTGGATTAGCGCTCCCCACCGACGGGCACGTAGTCATAGGTGCCTTCGCCTTGGACAATCATGAATTTGGCCGGCATATGGTCAACGCCGGAAACGTAGTGAGCGGTCATTGGCGGTACGGCACAGCTTTCGCCCGGCTGCAGAATGAATTCTGCCCTAGGCGCCCTGGTCTCGACCCGCAACGGCCCTTGCATGCAAAAGAATGTATCGGTGATTTCAGAATGGTAGTGCCAGGGCACGCATTGACCCTGGGCCAAGGTTAGCATGCGTACGCGCAAGCCCGGCACTTCGGCCACGGTCTCGCGGGCCTGGATTTCATAGTCTGTCATGCTAGCGTCCTTGGCGGCGCCGGTTCGCGCCTGTAATCCACTTGGCCGACAGTCTAGACAACCCTAGGCTCTAGGCCAACGCTCCTTCACGACACGAGGACCTGACCGATGATCACGCCGGCTTATTGTCAGATCATGGCCCGCTACAATCACTGGCAGAATACCAGCCTGATTGCCGCTGCTAGCGGGCTGAGCGATGTTAAGCGCCGGCAGGATCGCGGCGCGTTCTTTGGCTCGATCTTTGCGACGCTGGTCCACCTATATTGGGCAGATACCATGTGGCTGCACCGCTTTACCGGCTCGCCCGCTGCACGAGGCCTCACGCCGAAAGATTCCCCGGGAGAGATTGCGGATTGGGAAACATATCGCGACGGCCGGGTCGCGTTGGATCGTCGTATTCAGGACTGGGCGAATATGGTTGCGGCAAAGGCGCTGCTAGCGGACATCTCCTACTATTCAACCGCCTCCAACCGGCAAATCACGGCGCCGTTGGCCTTGATCGCAACCCATATGTTCAACCACCAGGCTCATCACCGGGGTCAGATACACGCGATGCTGACGGCGGAAGGTGCTAAGCCAGAGGATACGGACTTGCCATTGATGCCGGGTATGTGAGGCGCGGCCACCCTACTAGTCGACCCAATCCCACGTTTGCAGACCGCTCAATCGTATCGTTGCTGCCAAAAAATTCGCCGCTGGGTGTCGCTATCGTGCGAATTCTTGATCGACCGGGTTGCCGATGTCGGTCCAAACCCTTACTTCCAGGCCTGGAACCCGATATCAAAACCGTATTTGCCAGATCTCGGCTGGATCGGTTCGGGGTTTTACGTGTATGGCCTTGGGCCAATAAGTCTTTTTTGCGTGCAACGGAGCCAAGCGCCGATATGAATGATTCCCTCCCATCCTTTTCGGCACAAGTGGTCCTGGACTTTTGGTTCGGTGCGCCGGACTCGCCGGAATTTGGCCAACCGCGTAAGGCCTGGTTTGCCAAGGATGATGCGTTTGACGCCGAAATTCATCGGCAGTTCGCGGGCCTGCATCACGCGGCGGCTCACGGCATGCTGGATCACTTCTGGAAAGATTTGGCCCTGCCGAATTTGGCCCTGACCATCGTGCTGGACCAATTTTCGCGGCAACTGTTCCGCAACGAGGCCAAGGCCTTTGCGCAAGATGGCCATGCACTGACAGTGGCCAAGCACGCGATTGCGGAAGGGTATGACCGTGATGCTTTGCCAGTGCAGCGCGTGTTTTGGTACCTGCCATTTGAGCATAGCGAGAACTTGGCGGACCAGGACCGCAGCATCGAACTGATGGAGCAATTGGATAATACCGAATGGACGCGCTACGCCCGCGAGCATCGCGATGTCATCGCCCGTTTCGGTCGTTTCCCGCATCGCAATGCAGCACTGGGTCGTGAGAGCACCCCTGAAGAGACAGCCTATCTGGCTCAGCCGGGCTCTGGGTTTTAGGGCTGCTGCCTGCTCTAAATCTAATAGTTA